>Ga0209415_10000358_pt1 | contig 82709 bp, 76 predicted proteins | sample PeaSoiSIISIP2007_FD_187696 | JGI IMG/M metagenome (GOLD analysis project Ga0209415, IMG submission 187696) | Peat soil microbial communities from Weissenstadt, Germany - SII-SIP-2007 (SPAdes) (version 2) | ecosystem: Environmental > Terrestrial > Soil > Wetlands > Peat | place: Germany... | reverse complement strand
CGCGATAAGAGTGTTGTAGCGCAGCGCCGAGCCTATGACCAATTTGGCGATCACCAGCGCCCACAGGTTCTCCAATTCGCGATTGTTAAACTTGAAAGCGCATTCGTCCAGGTATCGCGAAAGGTGTTTCGTGCTGATCCAGTGGTGTTGTCCAACAACCTGCCGTTTGAAGAGGCTCCAGAAATTCTCGATTCCTTGGGTGTGGACCGCGCCGCGCGTCCATTCCTCTTTCGAGTGGACGACTATTTGATGATTCCAGCCTTCCTTGGAAAGCTTCATGTAGGCCCCATGTTCGTCCGTCATCACCTGGGCATCCACGGCCACGTTGTCGCGGACAACTCGGGTCATGACTTCTGATATTTCCTTCTGGACGGGGAACGCCTTCACTTTGGAATGCCCTGCCTCATTGGGACGCTGGACGATTCCGGCCACGGCCTGCTTGTCGTACGCGGCGCGTTTGCGGCGTTTGTCGTACCGGCCACCGTGGTAGGTCACATCGACTTCAGCAACGCCACCAAAGACGCCCTGCTCGCTTTGCATGGCTTCCCTGATGCGATGGTTGAGAAACCATGCCGTACGGTAGTTGACGCCTAGATCGCGTTCCATTTGTTTTGCGCTAACCGATTTCTTGGCGTTCACGAGAATCGCTACGGCTTGGAACCAAGTCGATAGCGGAAGGTGGCTCTTGTCGAATATGGTGCCGGTGGTGGCGCTGAATTGGAATCGGCAACCCTCAACCCGGCATTGGAACAAATGCCGCGCCGGTACGCGCTTCTCTTCGATGACGTTGCCGTGTTCGTCTGTAATCTCGCGCGTGGTTTCGTTCGTGATGAATTCGGAAACCTGATCTGAGCCGCAATGCAGGCAGCGCGGGCCATCCGGCCACCGAGTTGCTTTGAGGTAGGCAATGCAGGCTTCCTCGGTTCCAAAAGCCTTGTGTACCGCTATCACGCTCATTCCATTCTTCATGCTCTAAGAATAGCACAATCCTAATAATTTGTCAACTGCATAGTCCCCGACAATTCTGGATCGCATCGCGGAAGACAGTCCCAAAGTCATCGAGGATCTGGTTCCGAAATTACTCCCGCTGGCCACGGTGCAGAAGGTTTTCCAGAACCTATTGAGGGAGCGGGTTTCGATTCGGGATGCGGTCACCATTCTGGAGGCGCTGGGGGAGGCCGGCGCGATGACCAAGAATCCGATTCTGCTGACCGAGTACGCCCGGCAGGCCGTTCGGAGGCTCCTGGTGAAGCCGTACCTGAACGCCGCGGGCGAACTGCCTGCGTTCTTCGTCGACTCGCAGATCGAGCAGAGCATCGAAAGCTCCGTCCAGTACAACGAAAACTCGAGCCATCTGAACCTGGCGCCGCAGCGACTGCGCGAGATTGTGGACTGCGTGATGCGCTCCGCCGGGGCTGCGGATTCGCCCATGGCCGCGGTCACGAGTTCCGCGGCGCGATATTTTCTGCGCCAAGTGATTGAGGGCCAGGCGCCCAACCTTTCCATTCTTTCGCACAACAAGATTCCAGCCGGCGTCCGCGTCGTGTCGCTTGGGTTGATTCAGTGAAGCTCAAGAGCTATTTTTCGGGAACCGTGGAAGCGGCCATGGAGCTGGCCCGAAGGGAGCTGGGAGAAGAGGCTCTGTTGGTCAACACACGCCCGGCAACGCCGGAGACGCGCTATTTGGGTGCGTATGAGGTGGTGTTCGGAATCCCTCCGCGGCAGTTCGCGCCGGCAAGGCCGCCCTCCGCGGGCGCTGCTTCGGGCCAAGCCGGGTTGATTCAAGCCGGGTTGATTCAAGCCGGTTTGATTCAAGGTGGTTCGATCCAAGCAGGTTTAAGTCAAGCCGGTTTCGGCAGCGATCGTTTGACCCAGGAGGTCGCTGGTCTGAGACGCGATATGGAACGCATCCTCCATGCCGTTCTCGAGGGGCGCCCCGCATTGTCTTTTCAGCAACCCGCAGCCTTCCAGCAACCTGCTGGGCATGCGGCCGGAAACGCTGCGCAAGACCCGCCACCACTTTGTGAAGTGGATGCGACCTTAGGCCGGCCCGGCGCCGCGCGCGCCATCATCGCTCTGGTAGGCCCGCCGGGCGTAGGCAAGACCACCACCTTGATCAAGCTGGCCGCGCGCTACGGCCTGACTTCGCGCAAGCCCGCGCAGATTCTCTCCGCCGATGTTTATCGCATCGCCGCGGCCGATCAGCTCCGCACGCTGGCTGCGATCCTGGGCATCGGCTGCGGCATCGCGGAAACGGCCGGCGCATTGGCGCAAATGCTGGAGGAGCATCGTTCCAAGGAGCTGATTTTTGTGGACACTCCGAGCTTGGCCTGCGCCGACATCGACGATGCCGCGGATTTGGCGCAACTGATCGCGTCACACCCGGAAATCGATACCCATCTGGTGCTGCCGGCGTTCATGCGCGCCTCCGATATGGACCGCGTTATCAACCAGTATGGCGTATTTGCGCCGCGCAAGCTGATCTTCACTCGCATCGACGAAACCGGCAGCCACGCCGATATGGTCCGAGTGGCCGCACGCAGCCGTCTTCCAGTCTCCTTTCTCGCCAACGGGCAACAGATCCCCGACGATCTGGAGCCGGCCGGCAGGGACCGCCTCGCGGAATGGCTTGGGCTCGATTCGTCACGCGAAGATCCGGCAAGAGCCGACGCCGCAAGCGCCGAGTCCGCAAGCAAAGACGGGTTCCGAATCAAGGGGGCGGCCGCATGAAGCCAGCCACGCAAAGGGAAACGGAAGTGCACACCCCTAACCCCTATCATGAGCAGATCAAACGGAGTTCCGCGCTCACCGCCGAGGAGCGCGAGCGACTTATTCTGGAGCATCTCCCGCAGGTGCGGCTCATTGCACGCCGCATTCATGAGCGTCTCCCCGACAGCGTGAACCTGGACGACCTTATCTCCACCGGGGCCGTCGGCCTGATTTCGGCGATCGACCGCTTCGACCCATCCCTGAACGTCAAGCTCAAGACTTACGCCGAATACAAAATTCGCGGCGCGATCCTGGATAGTCTGCGGGGCCTGGACTGGGCCCCGCGCCAGCATCGCAAACGCTCCAAGCAGATCGAAGCGGCGATTGCAGTGGTGGAGCAGCGCCTGCACCGCAGTCCCTCCGAGGAGGAGATTGCCGCCCATCTCGGCGTCACGCTGGAGGAATACCACGAATGGCTGGTGGAACTTCAAGGACTGAATCTGGGAAGCCTCGAAACGGCCACGCCCGATGACGAGAACAACCGCGATCTATTGAATTTTCTCTCCGACGACGAGGAGTCTTGGCCCTCCCGTGTGGTGGAGCGTAGCGAACTGCAAAAGCTCCTGGCCGAATCCATCGGCAAAATGCCCGACATGGAAAAAAAAGTCCTCAGCCTGTATTACTACGAGGAGCTGACTTTGCGCGAAATCTCCAAAATCGTACACCTGCACGAATCGCGGATTTCGCAATTGAAATCGCAAGCCATCCTGCGCCTGCGCGCCTATATGGAAAGGCGCTGGCCTCGCCCTCGCGGAATGTGAGCCGCCAGAATGTGAGCTATGGACCCCAGGCTTGAGTCCGCCAAAGACTGGTTTTTCGAGTGCTTGACTTCGCGGTTGGTATCGGTGTTCGAGGCGATGACGGGAGCGCGCCCGCAGATCCGCTGCGAGGCAGGCAAGGCCCCCGAAGCCGGCGGCCTTCGGTGGCGCCAACCCTTCCGCGGAGCGCCCGGCGCGGTGTGGATCGAAGCCCCCGAAAAGCACTGGGTCGAGGCAGGCAATCAAATCCTGCGCGGAGCCGGCATAGAGGATGCGGACGGGCCCACCATCCGATCCACCTACGTCGAAATTCTGGGGCAAGCGCTGTCCGGAATCGCTCAAGATTTTTCGAGCCGCCTGGGCCGCGAAGTCGCCTGCTCGGAGGGAGGCGAATCGCAGGGGCCCGCCGACGCGCACTGGGGGCGCCTTACTGTCCAGTTCGAAGGACAGTTTGCGGGCACGGCCGAGATGGCAGCCGGCATTGAAGAAAGCTTGCTTGAGGCGCTGCTGCCGGTCGAGGCCCCGCTTAAAGCCGCCGCAGGCGCACAGGAAGGGCCCGCCATTACGGCAAAAACATTCGATCTCTTGCTCGACGTCGAACTGCCGGTCAGCATCTCCTTTGGCCGCGCCCGCGTCGCTCTCAAAGACGTGATCAAGCTCACCACAGGAGCCATCGTGGAACTGAACCGCTCTATCTCCGAGCCGGTGGAGGTGATCGTGAACAACTGCGTGATCGCCCGCGGTGAGGTCGTGGTGGTGGAGGGCAATTTCGGCGTCCGGATTCAAGAAGTCATCAGCCGCCAGGAGCGCCTGCGCACGCTGAACTAGATCCGGTAAATTTGTCAGCTGGATTTTATGATTCCGTCTATGGTTGAACTCGGACTGCTGGCCGCGGGTCTGGCCGCGGTGCTCCTGCTGTTCGTGAGCGTCAAGCAGGAGATCCGCGTGCAGGCGCGCAAGAATCGCGCCCGAATGGATACGGTCCTCCAGCAGTTCCAGGATGCCGGGCGGCGATCTCCTGAAAATGGGGCGTCCCAGAATGAATCAGCCTCCCCGCACGCCGCTCTACGTTCAGGCATGAACCTGAACAGGCGCGTTCAAGCAGAACGCCTCTTGCGCCGCGGGGAAGACGTCGGTCATGTGGCTGCCGCGCTGGGGATCCCTAGACGCGAAGTCGAGCTGCTGGTCCATGTTCAGAAACTAAGCGCCCGCCGCGCGGCCGAATCCGGATAGACCCGCCGTTATGCCCCGCCGTCAGATCTCGAGGACCAGCTTGCCGGTGGTCCGGCGGCCCGCCAGATCCTGCTGCGCCTGCGCGGCCTCAGACAATTTGTAGATATGTTCCACGCGCAGCTTGAGCTTGCCCGCCGCGATCCAGCCGAAGATGTCGCCGGTGCTCCGCGCTAGGGCCCCGGGGTCGATATGACTTCCCAGCGTTGGCCGGGTGACGTACAGAGACCCTTTCGCCATCAGCGTCAGAATATCGAGCGGCGCAACCGGACCGCTGGATTGCCCGAAACACACCATCATGCCGCAGACCTTGAGGCAGTCCAGGCCTTTCAGGAACGTGGTTTGACCTACCGAATCGTAGACCACGTCGACGCCGGCTCCGCCGGTTACCCGCTTTACTTCCGCCGGCCAATCGGCGTGATCGTAGAGAATGACCTCGCTCGCGCCGGCCTCGCGAGCCAGCGCGGCTTTGGCTTCCGTGCCCGCGGTCGCGATCACCCGAGCTCCCTGCATCACCGCCATCTGCACCAGCAGCCTGCCGGTGCCTCCCGCTGCGGCGTGAATCAAAGCGGTATGGCCGGGCTTCAGCACGAAGGTCGAATGCGTGAGGTAATACGCGGTCATGCCTTGCAACATCACCGCGGCGGCGGTACGCAGATCCACCGGCGCGGGCACGTGGGCCAGCAGCTTCGCGGGCACCGCCTGATATTCGGCATACGAGCCGCGAGCCATGGCATAGGCCACTCGATCGCCGGGCTTGAAACCGGTCACGCCCTCCCCGGTCTGCTCCACCGTCCCGGCCGCTTCCGAGCCCAGAATCGCCGGCAGAGGTAGCTTGTAAAGCCCTATCCGGTGAGTGATGTCGATGAAATTGACTCCCGAAACCGCGATCTTCACCAGCACCTCTCCGGCAGCCGGCTCAGGTTTGGGGCGGTCGCCGTAGATCAGCGTTTCTACTCCGCCGTTCTGTTCGATGTAGACAGCTTTCATAGCATGCGAATCCTTCTCCGTAAGTGTACCGTGCAAGCGTAGAGGATCAGGTACGCGAGCGTCAACGGGAACCCAAGAAATCGCACGATGGCGGGAATGGCGGCGGCGCCCGTGAGCCCTGCGCGGTAGGCGGCGAACTGGACGATGGTCTTGCGGCGCTCCCAATCAAACCAGAAATAGTCGCCATTTTCGTTGAGGATGAAAAACTTGGCGGGGACGCTCGCGGCCAGCCACCATTTCCACTTGGTCATGATCGGCTCGGACGAGCAAATCATTCCGGCGAGGCGATGATCGCGCGCAGCCAGATCAGCCAGCAGCCTTTTCCGGCCCGCCGCTCCCCCGCCATAATCTCCGATGTGAAAGATCTCGCCGTTGCAGCCTTGTGGCGCACCGGGGTAGCACGTCACCACATCGATTTCGAGCGACTCGCCGAAACCCGCCCGCAGCAGCGGGATGACGCCCTCGATCAGGCGCCTTGAACCGCTCTCAATGAGCAGGATGCGCGAGCTGGGCGGTAAGTGGCGGCGGAAAAAATAGCGCAAACGCCCATTTTAACCGCGCCGTCCAACTGTCGGCCATGTGCCTGTCAGCAAGGTGCGCGGGCGTCGTGTTCAGCGAATGGTAACTTGGATCCGGCGCGGTGCCCCTTGAGGAACTCGGGAAGACGCTGGGAACTGTATTGAACTTGAGGCTCTCCACCTCATAGAGCGGAAAAATCTCGGGCCCAGCCGGTGTCCGCTGAAACCAGACGTCCTTCTGGCCTCCACCGACGTAGTTGCCCACGATCACCGTTCCGTCGCGTAAATGCAACTCATCGCCTGCGGCAAGCGCCGCGCCCATCGCCGCCACGAATAGGATCCTAGTCCACTGCATGATTTGCTTCTCCTTCAACACAAATGCGAGTGCTCCCGCGAGTCCCAGGAGGAGCTTCGGCTCGCGGAAGCACTCGTCCGCCCCGCCCGGCTTTCGGCGGGCTGCGGAATCGAGCTCGTTTTACCGAGCTCGCTTATCGATCACTGTGGCCGATCATTGAGATCGAGCGAATCGACCTTCACCATTTGCCCGTCAAACGATCCGGAAACCGTGACACTCAGCCCAAGGGTCTTGTCCGTCCTAACTGGATTTTCCTTCATGATCGTGGCGGGTTTCCGGTTCCCCACGTGGTCTCGGTCCAACTGTCTGTAAGACTTTGCCCCGCCGTCGCGAGAGCGATGAATATGATTCGATTCATATCGAACCCAAGGAAGCTAATGGAGTTCGATCGATTGGACCTGAACAGTCTCCCCATTGAGCGAACCAACCACCGTTATATTGGTCAACTTGCGATTTTCTTTCAGCGCCACGAGAGCTTGCCTATTGCCTTCGTCGTCCAGCTTGTACATCTTCCCGTCCGCGGTCTGGACCGCAAAAACCTTCGTGCCGGCTGTCGGAGCGCAGCCCTCGAGCGGCTGGGCTTTCGAGGCGTACGGTTCCTGCATGCAACGCGCGGCTACCAGCTGTCCACTCCAACTGTCCGCAAGACCTAACCCCGCTGTAGCGAGGGCGATGAGGCCAATTTTTATGATGTTGTCCATATCGTTCTACTTCCCTTACCTTCACTTCCGCTGACTGCCGCCAGCCCAGCTGCAATAGGGCAATCGCGCTGCCAAGTACGCCAACCGGATGCATATGCGCTACATAGCCGCGCCGAGCACGATCGCGTGTCTCCTGAAGCCATGCGCGGGACGGGTAACATCTTCTATTTGCCACTTCGCTTCAGGTAAAAAATGCTTCGTTCGGAGCCGGCCGGTGAGACCGACTAAGATAGACATCATGGAGCGTATCCGGCGGCGCTTGGCGTTGATCTTGATCGCCATGGTGGTGACGCTGGGCGGTGGAACGCTGGGCTTCGTTCTTATCGAGCACTATTCGGTGTTCGATGCGTTCTACATGACGCTGACCACGGTGACCACCGTAGGCAACGGCGAGGTCCATCCGCTCAGCCACGCGGGCCGGGTGTTCAACTCGTGCGTGATTCTTGTCGGTGTCATCGCCCTGCTGTTGGCCGTGGGGACCATGACACAGAGCATCATCGAGCTGGAGCTGAGCCAATTTTTCGATAAACGGCGGGTAAAAAGCATGATCGGCAAACTGGACGGGCACGTGATCGTGTGCGGCTACGGGCGGGTGGGGCGCGGCGCGGCGGATGAGCTGCGGCAGGCCGGCGTTCCCTTTGTGGTGGTGGATCACAACGAGGAAAGGGTGGAACGCGCCATGCGGGCAGGCATGCTGGGCGCGCTCGCCGACGCCAGCCGCGACGAGACTCTGCGCGAGGTCGGCATTGATCGGGCCAAGGGCTTGATCGCGACGCTCTCCACCGATGCGGACAATCTATTTTTGATTCTGACGGCCAAGACGCTGAACCCGGGCTTGCAGCTTTCGGCGCGCGTGAACGAGGAGAGCTCCGAGGCGAAGATGCGCCGCGCCGGCGCCGATTTTGTTTTCGCGCCGTACAACAGCACGGGACATCGCATGGCGCAAGCCATTGTCCGCCCGCACGTGCAACAGTTCCTCGATTTCACCACCCGCAACATCGGCCTGGACGTGGGCATCGAACAGGTTCAGGTGGGCGATCGCTGCGCCTTGGCCGGGAAGACTTTGGCCGAGATGGCAATCCGGCGCGACACCGGCGTCATCGTGCTGGCCATCCGCAAGGGCTCTGGCGAAATGCAGTTTAATCCGCCTCCCGAGGCCATGGTCGCAAGCGGCGATCATCTCATCGCCATGGGCGAGGCTCAGGGATTGCGCAAACTGGAGAATGTGCTTATGGGAGTTCCGGCGTGACTGTCCTTACCGCGCAGCAGACCCGTGAGATCGACCGCCTGACCATCGAGGAACATGGCGTCCCCAGCCTGGCTCTGATGGAAAATGCGGCGCATCGTCTGGATGAGGCGTTGCTGCAACAATTCGATCCCCTCGACAAGAAGTACGTCGTGATCCTGTGCGGCAAGGGGAACAACGGAGGAGACGGATTGGCTCTGGCGCGCCTGCTCATCGGCAAGGTGGCGCGTCTTCACGTGGTCCTTGGCTGCGATCCCGAGGAACTGCGCGGCGACGCCAAAGTGAATTACGGGCGGCTGCGTGAAGGCGGCGTCATGCCCGCGCGCGACATTCCGCAGAAACTGCGCGAGCGTATTGAAGTCAACGTCGTGGTGGACGCCCTGCTCGGCACCGGAGTGCAGGGTCCACCGCAGGGGCGCATCTTGGAATTGATTCGCGCCACGCGCGAGTTTCCCTCGGCCAAGATTGTCGCGGTGGACCTGCCTTCGGGGCTTGGAGGCGGCGGAGAGTGCGTCCGCGCCGACTTCACCGTTACCTTTACCGCACCGAAGGTGGAGCATTACCTCGCTGAGGGCGCAGAGGAGTGCGTGGGTCAGCTCATCGTCTCGCAGATCGGATGCCCGCCCCAGTACGTGACTTCGCAGCTCGCCGTCTCCGATCCGCGCGCCTTCGCGCCGATGTTCGCGCCTCGCCGCAGGGACACCAATAAGGGCGATTTCGGCCACGTTCTGGTGATTGGAGGCGCGCCTGGAAAATCCGGGGCCGCCGCCATGTCCGGACTCGCCGCGCTGCGAATGGGCGCAGGCTTAGTCAGCGTGACCTCGCACGCGGCCAATAACGTCGCGCCCGAGTTGATGACGGAGTCGCTCGAAAGCTTTTCGCTGGAGCGAAAGACCGTGCTCGCGATCGGTCCCGGGCTGGGGCGCAATCCTGAGTTGGTGCAGCGCGTGTTGGCGGAGGCGACGGTTCCCGTGGTGATTGATGCGGATGCTTTGAACTCCATCGCTGGCTCGGATTTCCGCGGTCGGGGTCTGGAAACAATACTGACGCCGCATCCCGGCGAAATGGCGCGGCTCCTGGGCCACCCGGTTGGAGATCGTCTGGCAAGCGCCCGCGCCTTCGCTCAGGAACGCAATGTGTGCCTGGTGCTTAAGGGCCACCGGACGCTCATCGCCAGACCGGATGGTCAGGTGTTCATCAATCTTTCGGGATCTCCCGCCATGGCCACCGGCGGCACCGGCGACATCCTGACGGGAATGATCGCCGGCATAGTCGCGCAGTTTCCGGATCGGATTGAGCCGGCGGTGCGCGCCGCGGTATGGCTGCATGGCCGCTCCGGCGAGCTGGGCGCGCAGGAGCTCACCGAGAAGTGCCTCATTGCCACCGACCTGCTGCGCTTCCTTCCTCACGCGATTCATGAGATCGCCTGAAGATGCCCCCTCATCATGCAAAGTCAGGTCACCCACTCGGAAGAAGAGACCATCGAGCTCGGCCGGCAAATCGCGCGTGAGCTGCCGCGCCGCGCCGTCGTGCTGTTGATCGGCAATCTGGGTGCGGGCAAAACTACGCTCGCCAAAGGAATCGTCAGCGGCCTGGGCGCCGCTGCTCCCGAGGACGTTTCGAGCCCCACCTTCACCTTGATTCACGAATATGGAGCCGGAAGTGTCTACCACATCGATCTGTACCGGCTCGACACACCGATCCAGGTCGCCACGCTCGGACTGGATGAAATCCTCGATCGCGAGGCGGTGGTTCTGATCGAATGGGGCGAGCGGTTTCCGGACCTGTGGCCGCGCGAACGGATAGAAATCCGGCTCCGCGCCGAGGAGGCTAGCCGGGTGATAGATTGGAGTTGAGCGAGCCCATGGCCACAGCCTCCCGCACTCTAACTTACGAGGAATGGCTCAAACTGCCGCCGGTCGAGGATGGCACGGATGAAGTTGTCAATGGAGAACTTCGTTTTATGCCCCCGACCAGACAGCCGCACGCGGAGATCGTTCGAAGGTTGACTCGCACCCTGGATCGACAGTTGGACGACACGCGGGCCGTCGTATTCGGGTCAAACCTCGGCCTCATGATCAGCCGTGAGCCGCTCACCTGCCGTTCGCCAGACATCGTAGTGTACTGGGTCGAAAAGATGGTGATCCAGGACGGGCTACATTGGTCCGCGCCGGGTCTGATCGTTGAAGTAATCTCACCCTCCGAAAACCGCCGCCGCAAGGAAGAGAAGCTCGCCGATTACGCGTCCATCGGCGTACCCGAGGTCTGGCTGGTTTCCCCGGGAGCCAAAACGGTTGAAGTTCGTTTGCTCCAAGAGGGAAAGTTGGAACGAACAGCGATCCTGGCCGAAGGGTCGCTTCAACCGTCGCAATTTGACGGCGTCGCCATTTCCATTCCCGCCATCTTTCCAGAATGAGATTTGTAACGCTATTGTAAGCAATAACTTACAACTAAGTATTGTCACTCCTCCCCGGAGTGTGCTAATAATAGACCTTGGGTTGCGGCAGTCTCGCCACGGCTCAGCGTACGGAAGAACATACGAGTCTCTTTCACAAAACAAATTTCAAGATGGAGGTTGTACTATGAACATTCGACCGCTTCACGACCGGATCGTGGTCAAACGGATCGATTCCGATGTAAACAAGATTGGCGGTCTCTACATTCCCGATTCCGCCAAAGAGAAACCGCAAGAGGGCGAAGTAATTGCCGTGGGTAACGGCAAGCGCAACGAAAAGGGCGAGATCGTTCCGCTCGACGTTAAGGCGGGTGACCGCATTCTGTTCGGCAAGTACTCCGGCTCCGACATCAAGATCGACGGCACCGAGTATATGATCATGCGCGAGGACGAGGTATTGGGCGTGCTCGAAGGCGGATCGAAAAAAGCGAAGGCTTAACCCGTTTCAAAAGGAGAAAATAAACATGGCAGCAAAACAAATTGTATATAGCGAAAATTCGCGCCAGGCGATCCTGCGCGGCGTGAACCAGTTGGCCGACGCCGTGAAAGTAACGCTCGGCCCCAAGGGCCGCAATGTGGTGCTCGAGAAGAAATTTGGCGGGCCGACCATCACCAAGGACGGCGTGACCGTGGCCAAGGAAGTCGAGCTCAAGGATCCGCTGGAGAATATGGGCGCGCAGATGGTGCGCGAAGTCGCTTCCAAGACCTCCGACGTGGCCGGCGACGGCACCACCACCGCGACCGTTTTGGCGCAGTGCATCTTCCGCGAGGGCGTGAAGGCCGTGGCCGCCGGGGCGAATCCGATGGCGCTGAAGCGCGGCATCGAAAGAGCCGTCGACATCGTGGTCGAGGAAGTCAAGAAATTCTCGAAACCCGTTTCCGGCGACATGATCGCGCAGGTGGGCACCATCTCCGCCAACGGCGATGAGACCATCGGCAACACCATCGCCGACGCCATGAAGAAGGTCGGCAAGGACGGCGTGATCACGGTCGAGGAATCGAAGACCATGGTTACGGAGCTGCAAACCGTCGAAGGCATGCAGTTCGACCGCGGCTATCTTTCTCCCTACTTCATCAGCGATCCCGATCGCATGGAGTGCGTTCTCGAGGATCCCTACATCCTGATCCACGAGAAGAAAATCTCCAACATGAAGGACCTGCTGCCCGTGCTCGAGCAGATTGCGCGCGCCGGCAAGCCCTTGCTGGTGATCGCGGAAGAGGTGGAAGGCGAAGCGCTGGCAACGCTGGTGGTCAACAAGCTGCGCGGCACGCTGAACGCCTGCGCGGTGAAGGCTCCGGGCTTCGGCGACCGCCGCAAGGCGATGCTCGAGGACATCGGCATCCTGACCGGTGGCCAAGCCATCTTCGAAGAGACCGGCATCAAACTCGAGGGCGTTCAACTCAAGGACCTGGGACGCGCCAAGCGAATCACCGTCGATAAGGACAACACCACCATCATCGACGGCGCCGGCAAGCAGAAGGACATCGAAGGGCGCATCAAGCAATTGCGTGCGCAGATCGACGAGACCACCTCGGACTACGATCGCGAGAAGTTGCAGGAGCGGCTGGCGAAGCTCGCCGGCGGCGTCGCGGTGATCAAGGTGGGCGCGGCTACCGAGACCGAAATGAAGGAGAAGAAGGCTCGCGTGGAGGATGCTCTGCACGCCACTCGCGCCGCGGTTGAGGAAGGCATCGTCCCCGGCGGCGGCGTGGCTCTGCTGCGCGCGGCTGGCGCTCTTGAGAAGGTCAAGACGGAAGGCGACGAGAAGATCGGCGTGGATATCGTGCGCCGCGCCTGCGAGGAGCCTATTCGCCAGATCGTCGGCAACGGCGGATGGGAAGGCGCCATCATCATGGAAAAGATTCGCGCGCGCAAGGACTCCAACTTCGGCTACAACGCCGCTACGGCGGAGTACGAGGACCTGGTGAAAGCCGGCGTCATCGATCCGACCAAAGTCACCCGCTCGGCCTTGCAGAACGCGGCTTCGATCAGCGCTTTGATGCTGACCACCGAAGCCATGATCTGCGAGATCCCCGAGAAGAAACCCGCCCCCATGCCCGGCGGCGAGCACGGCGGTCCCGGCGGAATGGACTACTAGCCCCTGCGGGGCGGCCATGGCGCCTTAGGGCGCAGTGGCGTTCGCAAGAACCGTACGAAACTTAAGGCCGTCTGTCTTACGAAAGTGAGGCGGACGGCTTTTTGTTTTTAGGCGTTCATCGCTACACTCCCCGCACCGCCGCGCTCACCGGCCGCGAGCCCACCGGAATCACGGTCAGCAACGCCCATTTAAACCGGTTGCCCGCCAACGTAGACGCCCGCAACACCGCGACGTCTCCGGACTTGCGATTCAATACCAGTGCGTAGCGGTTGTCCGGCGTAATCACGATGGCCCCCGGATCCGAGCCCACCGGCACCACCGCGATCACCTTGCGCGAAAAAATCTCCAGAATGCTGACGTCGCCGGATTGCGGGCTGGCCACGAACAGTAGCGAATCGGACACGGCCATCGCGCCGGGAGCATGCCCCGCGAGAACCGTTTCCCCGATTTCCGTTTGATTCGGATACACGATCACCACGCCGTCCATGCCCTCGCCGGTCACGAACAACTGGCCGCCATCCTGGGTGATGCAAAATTGCTCTGGGCGGACCGGCACGGGCAGATGAGTCACCAGCCGCCCGCTCGCCGTGTCGATCAAAGACAGCAGGTTGGCGCCGCGATTTGCCGCGATCAGAAGTTTTCCGTCGGCCCGAAATTGTGCCGCGCCGAAATCGCCTTCGAGCAGCGGACCGCGCAAGCGCCGCGGCTCCACGTCTACCAGCCACAGGCCCCGCGCCGAGGTCACAGCCGCCAGCTTGCCATCCTCGGAGAGAGCCAGTTGGGACGGCTCTTCGGGCAAGGATAGACTCCAGCTTGGGCGGAATCCGTCCAGATCCAGTGCGATCAACGCGCGCGGCTGCCGCGCCAGCACATACAGGAGCCGTTCCTCTGGCGCCAGCGCCATCGAGACCGCGGAGGAAGCCACCATGGCCTTTCGCGCCACGCTCATCTTGAAATACTGGACTTCGTGAACCGAACCAGTTGCCGGCGTCAATGCATAGATCGCCGGCCGGGTTGCGGATGCCAGAACCTGCCCGGGAGAGGCGTCCAGAGCGATATGCCGCTCCACGGCCATCACTTCCAGGTCTACGGCCGCCAGGGCCTGTTCCTCCTGGGTGGCGATGAACGCGTAGCCGCGATAGCCTCCGCTCTGGCGCCGCGTGCAGGCGGCGATGGAAAGGCCGGGAAGCGCCAGAAGAGCTCGGCGGGAAATCAATGATTCCAGTGTAGCTCATTGAAAATACAACCAGAAAATAAAACAGAACGTTGCCCCTCCGTTTGGGCTATGCTACCTTCAGATGGGACGCGGGACCTTCAGGGTGGAGGTGCCCGTAAGCCTGCGGCGATGGCTGCGACAGCCGTCCGCGGGCCTGCCGGCAGCGTCATTTTCAATCGGCGCGTCTTCTTTCTTATGATGAATCTGCGGTCGCTGTTCAGCCTTTTTTCCTCCGATCTCGCCATTGACTTGGGCACCGCGAATACACTGGTGTTCGCCAAGGGCAAGGGAATCATCGTCAACGAACCCTCCATCGTGGCCATCAATAAGAACACGGGTGACGTGGAAGCCGTAGGCCGGGAAGCCAAGGAGATGGTGGGACGCACGCCCGGCAACATCGTGGCCATCCGTCCCATGAAGGATGGCGTCATCGCCGACTTCAAGGTGACCGAGCGCATGCTCAATTACTTCATCCAGAAGGCGCACGGCCGCAAAATGCTGGTACACCCGCGCATCATCATCGGCGTCCCCAGTGAGATCACACAGGTGGAGAAGCGCGCGGTCATCGACTCGGCCTATCACGCCAAGGCCAGCGAAGTATACCTGGTGGAGCAAGCCATGGTGGCGGCCATCGGCGCGGGGCTGCCCATCACCGAGCCGTCCGGCAACATGGTGGTGGATATCGGCGGAGGCACCACCGATGTCGCGGTGATTTCGCTCTCCGGAATTGTGTATTCGCGTTCGGTGCGCGTCGCCGGCAACGCCATGGACGACGCCATCACGCAGTACCTCAAGCGCAAGTACAATTTGCTTGTGGGGGAGCGCACCGCGGAGCAAATCAAGATCCAGATCGGCTCCGCGTTTCCGCTGGAAAAGCCTCTGACCATGGAAATCAAAGGCCACAACGTGCTGGAGGGCCTGCCGCGCACCATCACCGTGGACGATTCGGAGATCCGCGAAGCCCTCGCCGAAAGCGTGGCCACCATTATGAACGGAATTCGCGTGGCGCTGGAGCGGACTCCCCCGGAGCTCTCCGCCGACATCAGCGATCGCGGCATTGTCTTGACGGGCGGCGGAGCGCTGCTCAAGAGCCTGGATAAGCGCATCCGCCAGGAGACCGGCGTACCGGTGTCCATCGCTGAGGATCCTCTGGCATCGGTGGTGTTGGGAACCGGGAAAATGCTGACTGAGTTTAAGCTACTGAGGCGCATCGCGATCGACTGATCCGTCTGGGAGCGTCCGGAATTTTGTATGGAGTTTCTGCTCAATCGCTACCGGAACCTGTCGGTGCTTCTGTTGGCGATTCTTGCGCAATTGGCGCTGCTGGCCTATCAGGTCAAGAGCAATCAGGAAGTGCGCCTGATCCGCGTTTGGGCCGTCGGCGCGGTGACGCCTCTGGCGCGCATCATCGAGGCCGGCCGCAGCGGGTCCTTTCACTTCTTCCGCGATTATTTCGATCTCCTCGGGGTACGCGAGGAAAACCAGCGCCTTAAGGCCGAGCTCGACCGCTCGAAGATGGATAACCAGTACTATCGAGCCGAGCTTGCCACCGCGGACCGTGCCAGCGCGCTGGCCATTTTCCGGGCCAGCTCGCAGTCCAGGACGGTCGCGGCCCACGTCATCGCAAATACCACCGATACAGGTGCAACCGTAGTCATCGACCGCGGCTCCTCCGACGGCGTTCAGAAAGGATTGGCCGTGATCACGCCGGAGGGAATCGTGGGTAAGGTCATCGGCGTCTATTCCAACGCTTCCTTCGTGTTGTTGATTACGGACCCAACCTTCGCCGCGGGCGTGGTTTCGCAAAAGCACCATGTACCTGGCACGCTCAAAGGAGGAAAGGGCAATAGCACGGTTACGGTGGAATACGTGCAAAACGAGGAAACCGTCGATCCCGGCGAGTGGTTTCTGGCCTCCGGCGACGATGGGATCTTTCCTCGCGGCACTCCCGTGGGCCAAGCCACGATCGTGCGTCCGGGCCGCAATCACAAGGAGATTTACGTGACGCCGAGTGCCCTTCAGAACGGCCTGGAAGACGTGCTGGTGGTGATCGACGGCGTGCATGGCGCCATACCCGACGCGCCCCCTCCGGACCAACCCGTGCATCTGCTGGCCCCTCCGCCGCCCGACGGATCCAGCGCCGATGCGCCCGCGGAGAGCGGCGCGCATCTCACCGATCTGGATCGCGCCGCGCAGAATACTCGCGCCGTCGGTGAGGCGCAGCATCACGTTTTCGGAGACAAGAACACTCCCGCGCCCAACTACAACCTCCTGCCCCCGATCCCCGCATCTCCGAACCAAGCAACGGGCGACGCCTCCCAGCGTTCTGGAACGCCGCCGCATCCATGAATGAAGCTCCCGCCGGGTTTCACGATTCGCGCAAGAACCGGGTTTCCAAGTTCAACTGGATTTCCATCCTGGGCATCCCCCTGGCAGCAATTTTGTTCCAGGTCTATGTGCCGCGTTTCATCACCTATCTTTCCTATCTCGAAGTTCCGCTTTTGGTCACGGTATACTTCTCGCTGGCGCGGCGGTCGCCGGTGGCAGGTGTGTTTTTCGGTGCGGGCATCGGGCTAGCACAGGATTCCCTCTCGCATCACCCCCTGGGAATGTTCGGCATCGTCAAGACTCTGGTGGGCTATTTTGCGGGAAGCGTCAGCCAGCGGTTTGAAGTGGAAAACTCCGTGGTGCGGCTGGTTCTCGCATTCTTTTTCTTTTTCTTTCACCGGTTTTTCTATTGGGTGCTGAGCAGCGCCCTTCTTGGAGAACGGGTCGTCTTCGATCCCATGCAGACCATCGTGGTGGCGATGCTCAACGCAGCGGTCGCTGTTCCGTTGTTTCACGTCTTGGATAAACTAAAGGTTACGGAATAAACCCAGTGACTCCTCTCGAACCCGATCGCGGGCGTCCACAGGAGCCGTCCAGCCGGCTGCTCCGCGACGATACTCGTTTCGCCCTGGGCCGCATTGCCGCGTTCCAATATGCGGCCGTGGCTGTATTCTTATTTCTGATCGCGGGCTTCTGGGTCTTGCAGGTCCGCGACCACGAAGTCAACAGCGAGTTGGCTGAGCGCAATCGCATCAAGACCGTACCGCTGGTCGCTCCGCGGGGGAAGATTCTCGACCGCGACGGCCGCGTCATCGTCGATAATCGCCCCTCCTTCCGCGCGATGCTCTCCCGCGAAAATCTGAATAAGGACCATTTCGCGGCCATTGCCCAGGGACTGCATTTGGATCTGGCGGAATTGCAGAGCCGCGTCAAGCGCTACGACTCGCGGCCCAAGTACGTCTCGGTCCCCCTCAAGACCGAACTCACCCGCGGTGAGATCGCCTTCGTCGAATCCCACGGCGACGCCCAGACCTTCCCCGAGCTGGAGGTGATGGAAGAAAACAGCGCGCGGCTGTATCCGCAAGACGGGTTGGCGGCGCACGTCGTGGGGTACGTCGGCGAAGTGAGCGACGCGCAACTCAATGTGCCGGAATTCGCCAAGTACTCGCAGGGCGAAATCGTGGGCAAGAGCGGCCTGGAGCAGCAATATAACGACGTCCTGATGGGCGTCGACGGCCAGAAGCGCGTGGTGGTGGATAACGTCGGCCGGGAACGCCAGGAGCTTGAAAAGGTCGAGGCCACGCCCGGACACAACCTGCAGACGACCCTCGATATCGATTTGCAGGCGGTCGCAGAGCTCTCGATGGAAGGGCGCAAGGGCGCGGTGATCGCCCTCGATCCGCGCAACGGCGAGGTCCTGGCGATGGTCAGCCGTCCCACTTTCGATCCAGGCATGTTCCAGGGCCATATTCGTCAGCAGGATTGGGACGCCGTCGCCAACGATCCCGATTCCCCGCTGCTGAACAACGCCATTCAAGCACAGCTCGCGCCGGGATCGACCTTCAAGCCGATTGTCGCGTTGGCGGGCCTGGAAACAGGGCTGCTGGAACCGAGCACGACGTTCTACTGCCCCGGCTACGCGACCTTCTCCGGAGTTACGCACAAGTGCGACGCCGTCCACGGCACCATCAATCTGCATCAGGCCATCGTAAAATCCTGCGATGTGTACTTCTACAACGTGGGAAACAAAATCGGCATCGACACCATCGCCGAATACGGACAGATGGTGGGGTTCGGCAAGAAGACCGGCATCGACCTCCCCGGCGAAGCCGAGGGCATCATGCCATCGCCGAAGTGGAAACTGCGGACGCAGCACGAAAAATGGTTCGCGGGCGACACCATCTCCGTGGCTATCGGACAGAGCTATGTGGTGGTGACGCCGATTCAGCTCGCCGTGGCGATGGGCGGATTGGCCATGGGCGGAGAATGGCACAAGCCCCATCTGGTACGCGATGCCACCGCATCGGATCAACCTCGCCGCGCCGACCTTCATCCGGAAAACATCGCCACCATCGTCTCCGCCATGAATGGCGTGGTGACCGAGGAAGGCACCGGTGCCTCGGCGCGAATCAGTGGAATCGACGTCTGCGGTAAGACCGGTAGCGCCCAGCGCATCTCGAATACTCTGGCCAAATCCAACAAGGCGCTGGCAAGCACCATGAAGGATACCGCTTGGTTCGTTGCCTTCTCTCCTTGCGACCATCCTGAAATCGTGGTGGCGGCCTTGTGGGAAGCGGGTGAACACGGCGCCCTCGCCGCGCCGATCGTACGGGACGTCATCAAGGCGTATTTCGACAAGAAAACGCGCCAGTCCCAACCCAAACCCCAACAGATCGCCTGGTTCCGGCGGCCGCAATAGCATGGCGCGCTACCGCAGCTTCCGCGACTTCGATTGGCCTCTGCTGATCGTCACCCTCATCATTTGCGCTCTCGGCGTGCTCCAGATCTACTCCGCCACCCACGATTACCAAACCCCGACGCACGACTTTCGGAGCGCCTGGTGGAAGCAGATCCTCTATATCTTCATAGCTTTAGGGGTAATGTGGATCGCCGCCTCCATCGACTATCACACGCTCATGGCGCAAACTCCGATTCTGTATGGGCTTTCGATTACGGCCCTGATCGCCACCTTCGTGCTCGGAAAGCGGGTCGCGGGAGGCAGGCGCTGGCTGTTTCATCTTCAGATCTCGGAATTCGTGAAATTAGTGATAATATTACTGGTAGCGCGGTACCTCTCGGAGCTGAAGAGCAACGAGATGAGCGTTCGAGATCTGTTTAAGCTAGGAGGGTTGGTCGGGATCCCGACGGCCTTAGTGGTGGCTCAGCCGGACTTCAGCACCGGAGCCACTTATGTGCCAATCCTGATCGTGGGGATCCTGTTGGCCGGTGTCCAATGGCGTCACGTTGCCATGATCGTGATGGTTTGCGCTCTGGCCGCCCCGATTGGCTGGTTCGTCCTAAAGGACTTTCAGAAGGAACGCCTGATCACCTTCCGGGATCCGTCGCGCGATCCCCAGGGCCGCGGTTATCAAGTGATTCAGTCCAAAATCGCAGTGGGCGACGGAGGCATGTGGGGACGCGGCGTCACTCACGGCACGCAGACCCAACTCCGCTTTCTTCCAGTGCCGCACACCGACTTTATATTCGCGGCCTTCGCCGAGGAACACGGTTTCGTCTCGGTGGTGGTCGCGCTAGGGTTGTACTTTCTGCTGTTGATGCAAATCGTGCAGAATGCGCAAACGGCGCCCGACCGCGCCGGCATGTACATCTGCATGGGTGTAGCGACTTTGTTGTTGTTCCACGTTCTGGTGAACGTGGGGATGGTGGTGGGCAGTGTGCCCGTGTCGGGAATTCCCCTGCCGCTCATGAGTGCGGGCGGCTCGAACATGATTTCGGTATTTATGATGTTGGGGCTGGTGAACAATGTTCGGCTCCGGCGCTTTGTTAGCTAAAAGGTTCGTTTGTTGAAGATTCGTTAGTTATTTTGAATGCGTCAGGCGCCCAGACGCGCCGAGCGCACACGAGAGTTTTTGAGCCCGTGACGGATCGCGCGGGAATGGCGCGGGAACGTTGGGCGAGTTCGGTTAAACAAGTTTTTGGAGTTGGCCGGCGGAGTTGATGCGAGGGGGTGTCCCTCCAACTTTGGCCCTCCGCTGGCCGGTTCCGCGGCGCTTGCCGGTGTAGAGAAAGGCCGGTTGGAGTCTGGTCGAGTTCCAATGCGAGAACTCCACTCCGGACCGGATCTCCGGTGAGCCCCTTCCCCCGAACCGCCTTGTCCTAAGTTCCCATCCCGCCTCGCGTTTCCACCCCGGGCCTGGCCCGTGCGCTGTCGCACGGCGAGGGAGGTTAGCAATGAGCAAGGAGATGGTGATCTCGGCCAACCGGCACGAGACCAGAGTGGCGCTTTTGGAAGACGACCAGCTGGTGGAGGTACACTTCCAGCGCGCCCCTGAGTATTCGCTCGCGGGCAGTATCCACAAGGGTCGGGTGACACGGGTGCTACCCGGCATGCAGTCCGCTTTCGTGGACCTTGGCCTCGAGCGCGACACGTTTCTCTACGTCTCGGATTTCCTGGAGGAAAACGAGGACATCGATCAGGTGACTGGCGACGAGCCTCGGCCCAGGGACCGCGGGCGCGACCGGGAGCGCCGTCAAGCCCTCCCACCACATCTGGTCCCAAATCAAGGAACGCCTCCAGCGGCGGAACAGGCGTCGCCTGCGATTACCCCGGCCGAAGGCGCGCCTGAAGCCACCCCTACTGCCGAAGCCCCCACACCCGTGGCTCTTGACGCATCGAACCGCGGCGCCCCTGCCGGACACGATTCCAGAGCCGACGGCCGAAACGACGACCGCCGCGGCCGCCGCTCCCGCCGCCGCCGCAATCGCGGCCGGGGCATCCCGGACTCGAAATACGCCGAAACTTCGTCCGCGCCCTCCCCTGAACCCGCCGTGGCTTCCGTGTCCGTGCCGGAGCCGGAACCCGCCGTATCCGCAACCCCACAAATCGCCCCTCTGGTTCTGCCCGGCGAATCGCTGCGCAAATACCGCTCCGCGCCCGAATCGGGAGCGCCCCCTGCTGGCGCACTTGGAAGCGCCGCACTTGAAGCCGCCGGGCTTGAAACGGCCTCCCTCGAGATTGAAGAAGAGAATGATTTCGAGGTCGAAGGGATCGACGAATACAACCTTCCGGTCCACTATCCGCCCGAGAACGCGCTGCCCGACGCCCCGGTTCATCACCCCGTTGCAGCCGAGCCTGAAATCGAGGCTTCTGAAATCGAAGCTGCTCCCGTTCGGAGCGCCGGCTTAACCCCAGGCGTGGAAGCGCCTCCCGCGGCCGCGTCAGAAACCGTAGAGCCCGAGCTCCGCGCGGACCAACATCTGACCGATGAGCGCCACGCCCAGGCTCATCAAGCCGAGGCCGAATCCGGTCCAGCGATTGCTTCGCTGCTGGACGAAGATGAAGACCGCGACATTCAAGCCATGATTCTGGGCGAGGTTGAAGGGATGGTCGAGGATCTCGACGGCGAAGAATCCAGCGGCCAATCCGCCGAATCCTCCTTGGGTCTTGGTGAGCCGGGCGTTGAGGCTGGAGTCGAATCCGCTCCCACCGAGCCCGAAAGCGGCGCGGCCGAGGTGCGCGAGCGCGGCGGCCGCTATCCTCATCGCGTTTCCCGCCGCGGGCGCCGCCGCACCCGTGGACCCCAAGAGGGCCGCCCTCAAGAAGCAAGGTCGGACGTCCGTGGCGAAACGGCTGCTCCAGCGCAACCGCAAGAGCGAATCGTCGCTCGCCCGGCGCAAGCTTCCGCCCAAACCTCCGGTCAGCCCTCCATCAGCGATCTGCTCAAGGAAGGGCAGGAAATTATCGTCCAGATCGCCAAGGAGCCGTTGGGGCAAAAAGGCGCGCGCATCACCTCCCACATCGCCTTGCCGGGCCGCTATGTAGTCTACATGCCCACGCTGGAGCACATGGGCGTGTCGCGTAAGATCGCCAGCGATGAGGAGCGCCTCCGCCTGAAGCGCATCCTGCAAGGCCGACGTCCCGGAGCCGGAGGCGGCTTCATCACGCGAACCGCCGCCGAAGGCCGGTCTGAAGAAGAGATCGCCGCCGACATGGAGTTCCTGTACAAGCTGTGGCAGGACATCAAGAACAAGGCCGAGCGCAAACCCGCCCCACTGCTGCTGCACCACGATCTCGACATCGTGCAGCGCGTCCTGCGCGACCAGTTGACCGACAGCTTCAAATCCATCTGGATCGACAATGAAGAGCTGTATGAAAACATCATGTCCTTTGTGCAGCGCTTCCAGCCGGGACTCGTTGGAAAGGTCAAGCTGTACACCCGCGAAGCCCCCATCTTCGACGCCTTCGGCATCACCGCCGAACTTGAGAAAGCTCTGCGGCCGAAGGTCTGGCTGAAGTCGGGCGGCTACATCGTGATCAACCAGACCGAGGCTCTGGTGGCTATAGACGTCAACACCGGCAAGTACGTCGGCAAATCCAACCGCCTGGAAGACACCATCGTCAAGACCAACACCGAGGCCATCAAGGAGATCGTGCGCCAGATCCGGCTGCGCGATCTGGGCGGCATCATCGTCATCGACTTCATCGACATGGATGAGCGCAAGAACCGGCAGAAAGTGATGCAGGTGCTTGAGGAAACCATGCGCGTCGATCGCGCCCCATACAAGATTCTCCAGTTCAACGATTTCGGCCTGGTGGCGATTACCCGAAAACGGGTGAAGCAGTCGCTGGAGCGGACTCTGTGCTCGCCCTGCCCTCATTGCGATGGCGGTGGCTACATCAAGAGCGTGACCACGGTGGTCAGCGAGATCCTCACCGAGGCGCGCAAAATGGCCTCCAGCGTCGAGGGCAAAGAAATCGTACTGCGAACTCACCCCGATGTCGCCAAGGTGCTCAAATCGAATCAGAACAAGTATCTGGAGGAGTTGGAGGAAGTTCTGCGGCGCCCGGTGCTGATCAAGAGTGATCCTCTGCTGCACAACGAAAAATTCGATCTGGCGTAACTGCGCCGCTCAACAGGCGCGTTCGCTGAGCGTCGTTTGCATGCAAATCTAAAGGATCGGACGCTGCGCGTCGCAGGGTACGAATTCGTCGGGATGCATTCGCGATATGGTTTGACTCGTCGGCCGACTGGAACTATACTAACGGACGGCCCTTATTTTGCATGCAATTCTCAGCACTTCGAAGACTGGCCGTCGTGGCTTGTCCGTGGTGACTTGTATTGATCTCAAGCTGCTTGCGGTCATCGTCGATCTGGCACGCTATTCTTAGCTGGTATTCCTAGAGGACTCTTTATGAACAAGATCCAAGTTAGTTACATCACGGCCACACTGGCCGCTTCAGCCCTGTGGGCATTTTTTCCGCTGATCGCACAACAGCCGGCAGCGACCCCGCCGGCTCCCGACGCGCCGAAAGGCGGGGGATTCGGCAAGGGAGGGGGCAGAGCCGCTCCCAAGGATACCGCGCCCAAGGGCCCAGCGCCGCGCATGGCCGACGGAAAAGTCGATTTCTCCGGCAACTGGGCGCCCAACGCAATTCGTGAGAACGTCGATCTTGCTAGTGTCTTATGCGGAACGCAGGTCGCGCCCTGCGGCGATCCGCCGATGCTTCCGTGGGCCGACAAACTGTACCGGGAACGCAAGGGGAGTCTCTCCAAGGACGATCCCGAAGGATTCTGTTTGCCTCCGGGCGTGCCGCGCATGAGCACCACGCCTTATCCCTGGACTATGATCCAGACCGATAAGCTGCTGGTGATCGTCTACGAAGGCGGAGCGCACATCTGGCGCAAGATCTTCCTGGATGGCCGTCCCCACAATCCTCAGGTAGTGGAGACTTGGCTCGGCGACTCCATCGGCCACTGGCAGGACAACGACACGCTCATTGTCGAGACGGTCGGCCAGACCGACAAGACCTGGATCGACGAGTCCGGTCTCCCTCACACCAAGGACATGGTTGTCACCGAGCAGTTCAAGCGCATCGACGAAGGCCACATGGAGATCGTCCACACCATCAACGATCCCGGCGCCTACTCGAAGCCCTGGACCTTCACCACTCACCCCACCCAGCTCAAGGGCGAGTTGATCGAGTATATCTGCCAGGAAAACAACCGGGACGTCCAGCACCTGGTTGGAAAGTAAGCGGGGCGACTTGTCCTAAATTAAGTATGCATTCTGAAAAAGGCGGTGAGCGGCCTGTGACGCGGCAGAGTTTGGAAGCGGTCTTAGGGACGACTAGCCCGGTGAAGCTATTGCGAAATTCGCAGCTCGGGCCCCACGTCTACCCGGTGGTGCCGAATGAATACACCAACTGGCGGGATGAGCAGCACGCTTGGCAAAAGACGTGCGTTCTGTTCAACCAGTCCTACCACATGACCGACATGTACGTGGAAGGTCCCGACGCGCTCAAGCTGCTCTCGGATCTCGGTATCAATACGTTCACGAATTTCGGCCCCAATAAGGCGAAACAGTTCGTGCCGTGCAATCCCGAGGGGTATGTGATCGGCGATGTGATTCTATTCGGCCTGGAGGAGAACCGGTTCAACCTGGTGGGCCGGCCGTCGGTCCACAATTGGGTCCAGTACAATTGCGAGACCGGCGGCTATAACGCCAAGGTCACGCGAGACGAACGGGCGGTTGAGCAAAAAGGTCCCGTCGTCAGGAAAGCTTATCGCTACCAGGTGCAGGGTCCGAATGCAGTCAAGCTGATGGAGAAACTGACTGGGGCCCCAGTACCTGAAGTCAAGTTCTTCCACATGCACGACTTCACGATAGCGGGAAAGCCGGTTCGCGCGTTGCGTCATGGAATGGTCGGCCAGCCGGGGTTTGAATTGTTCGGCCCATGGGCCGAAGGCGAGGCAGTCAAGGACGCGATCATCGAAGCCGGCCGGGAGTTCGGTTTGCGGCTGGTTGGCGCGCGCGCGTATTCGTCCAATACATTGGAGTCGGGATGGATTCCGTCGCCGCTTCCCGCCATCTACACCAGCCCCAAAATGAAGGCCTATCGCGAGTGGCTTCCGGCGAACACGTGGGAAGGCATCGCGTCACTCGGCGGGAGCTTTTACTCGGACAACATCGAGGATTATTACTTGACGCCATACGACCTTGGCTATGGATCGATGGTCAAGTTCGACCATGACTTCGTGGGCCGGGAGGCGCTCGAAAAAATTGCCAAGGATCCGAAGCGCACGAAGGTCACTTTGGCGCTCAACTCGGACGATGTGATGAAGGCGATGGGAACCATGTTCGAGAAGTGCAATCGAGCCAAGTACATCGATTTCCCGTCCGCGGTCTATTCGACTTGGCCGTACGACAAAGTGACCAAGGACGGGAAGACGATTGGCATCTCCACCTGGGTTGGCTACAGCTCCAATGAAGGAAAGATGTTGACTTTGGCGATTCTCGACAATGAGCATGCCCAGAACGGCAATGATGTTACGTTCGTTTGGGGCGAGCAGCCGGGTACCGGGACGAAGCCGACCGTCGAGAGCCACGGGCAAATGGAGATCCGCGCCACGGTAGCGCCGGTGCCTTACGCGGAAGTAGCCCGGGAAGCGTACCGCATCAAGTGAAATTTAAGGCCGCTTGCTAACGCGCGCGGTTCAGAAAGCGTTTCTGAACCGCGACCGTGAGGGAGCGAATGCGCTACTTCGCCTGACTGCCTGGCAGCGGCATCTTGCCGTCCAACGCGAAGACCCACAGCTTGGCTGGCGGGCGCGGAGCAGCCGGTGCATTCGCCGCTCCTCTGCCACCGCCGCCTCCTCCTCCGAAACCGCCGCCTCCGCCGGGCGCCCCGGTTACGGTGATGTACTGCTTGCCGTCGAGCATGAAGCTGATCGGTGGCCCCATTTGGGAAATGCCAAGATTGATTTCGGTGAGCTTCTCGCCGGTGTCGGCGCGGAAGATCATGAGGCGGTCATTCACGGAGTCGAGCACGAGATTACCCGCGGTTGCGAGCGTGCCGCCCGCGAACGGGCCGGCTCCCGCGCCCGCTACGCGCCAGCGTTCCTTCTTGGCGATCGGATCCCAGGCGTAGAGCACGTTTCCGGTGGTGCCGTCGGGACCGATTGTGCCCTGAATTTCGATGGGCGGAGCGCGGCCCGGACCTGGACCTGCGGTGCCTCGACCGGCCGGCGGCGCTCCCGGAGCTGTAGCTGCCGCGACCGCATCGGGGAGAGCATCGGGAGTGGGGCCGCGCCCGGGGCCGGCGGCTGGCGCGCCCGGAGCTCCTGCGGCGGCTCCTTGGCCAGCAACGCCAGCACCGCCGCGACCAAGCTGGCCGCCGCCGGCTCCGAAGCCTGTTCCCATATTCATGAGGCCGCGGCCGGTGGGACCAACATCGGTCGGCTGCGGGACAAAATTCGGGTCGGCTTGATAGTTGTAGCTACCGCCGGCTGTGCCCGGAATGTAAACGAGTCCGGTCATCGGGCTGTAGGACCACGGCGGCCACACGTGCCCGCCTGAGGGTCCGGGCAACACCCGCACGGTGTCCTTGCCATAGCGCGCGGCGGGATTTACATACGGCCTCCCGTTCGTCAAGTCGATGCCGGTCGCCCAATTGATCTTGGTGATCGGATCGGCGGAGAGCAACTCTCCGGTGACGCGATCAAGGACGTAGAAAAAACCATCCTTGGGCGAGTGCATGATTACTTTCCGGTTTTTGCCGTCGATCTTCAAATCGACCAGCATCAGATCGGCGATGGAATCGAAGTCCCAATCGTCGCCGGGGACCTCCTGGTAAAACCAAACCAGTTTGCCGGTGGCTCCCTTTACCGCAAGGATGCAATTCGCGAACAGGTTGTCGCCGGGTCCGCGCGAGAAATCGGTCCAGGGTCCGGGTTGGCCGGTACCCACGTAGACAAGATCGTTATCGGAATCGTAGGCGAAGCCGTTCCAGACCGCCGCACCTCCGCCAATCTTCCACCAATCGTTGCTCCAGGTCTTGGCTGCTTCCTTGAGCTCCGGCTGCTCGAAGGGTTTGGAAGGATCGCCGGGAACGGTGTAGAACTTCCACGCGAGCTTTCCCGTGTTCACGTCGAAGGCGGCAAAGAATCCTCGGATGGCATATTCTCCGCCGCTCACGCCGATAATCACTTTGCCGCCTTTGATAACGCGGGGCGCCATGGTGATCGTGTAGGGCATGTTCTCCGGAGATACACGCGTTTCCCACAGGATCTTGCCGGTCGCCTGATCCAAGGCCCGGAGTCTGCCATCCACGGCAGGAGCGATTACCTTGCCCTGGTACAACGCGATGCCTCGATTCACCACGCCGCAACAGATGCGGGATTGCCAGACCTGCTGATTAACTTCGGGGTCGGCGCGCCAGATCTCTTTGCCTGTCTTGAGGTCGACCGCGTAGACGATGCTCCAAGGCGTGATGCTGTAAAGCACACCGTTGAACACCAGAGGCGTGGCTTCCTGGTGGGCTTGAAAGTTTCCCGGCGCCGCGGGAATGTCATAAGTCCAGGCCAGGCCGAGGCGGTTGACGTTCGAGGCATCGATCTGATCGAGGGGACTATAGCGCTGCTCCGACCAGTTGACACCATAGCTCACCCACTCTTCACCGGTTTTACTGCCGGACTTCAGAAGAGCGTCATCCACCTGGCGCGGACGCTGCGCCATGACAACAAATCCGAAGGCAGTCGCGGCCAACAGGGCCACGCGCCGTGAGCCGACAGGGAACATGGATTACCTCACCTCGTTCGTATCGCCAATCCGTACGCTCATCGGGTCCCTCCGGTCGGAGCGGTTTTCGGTGGCGGTTTCAAATTCTTGATCTTCTCCCGAAATTCCGGATACATGGTCTCCGGTCCGCCGAGGGCCGCTTCCACGGGGATCTGGTATTTGGCGGCGAATTCCGTTAAGAAAGGATTCTCCCCCGGCATGTAGCTCTGAACCACGCCCTGCGGCATTCCCGGCAGCTCATCCACGTATTCGCAGGGCCACAGCCAGTTTCCGTCGGAATTCGCGGATAGATTGTACTCCTGGGTTCTGACCAGCGGCTCGGTCAGAAAGACCGGGTCGGTCACGACGCTGACGTGCGTGAGATGGTTGTCGTGACGGATGAAGTGCTCGGTGAGCGTGATCATGTCGCTCGAAGGAACCCCGTTGCGCCGGTACCAGCCCTGTTTGATGTGAGTGGTGTAGACGGTGAGGATGTTGCCCTCCCATTTGCCGGTCGAAAAACCCATCCAGGTGTGCGCCGCATAGTCGGGCGGATGCGGACGGTCGTCCATCCAGATCGTCCGGTATTGCTCGTAGGTGCTGATGTAATTGTGGAGGGCGACGACGTTCTGCGTTTGAGGATCTCTGTCCTCCCAGATCCGCAGCCGATGAGGGCCGCCGTAGATGTAGGCGGCGGTATGCACCTGGCACTGGTGTTCTTGCAGTCCCAGTCGGTCCGGATCCCAGCTCAGCGCCCACTGCCGGGCGGCGGCGTTGATGGGAATCCCCAAATAATCCACCAAGTCGGGGTTCCCCACGGAATCTTCGGCGGGCGCCGGCTGCCAGGAGCCGGATAGATCGACCTGGGCGAATGCCGGGAGGCTTAGCAGCCCGCACAGGGCCAGCGAGGCCCCCCAAACAATCAGGAAGTCTAACCGTCTCCGCTGAGCATGCTTTATTGCAAGAGCGCTCCGTTGTGCGGGCGAGTTCATTAGGAGCGCAGCCGCCAGCACTAACGCGGGACCCGCCGGGTGGGTCCTATTCGTTTCCACGTCAACCTTCTGTTCGAAGGGCAGTGCAAAAAGGATTCTCATTCTCGATTTCATTCTAGATCTCCAGATACTGCTAGATCTCCAGATACTGAGCGCGTGGGCAACTCGATCAACTTTCCGCCGCGCACGGAGCGCAATAGATCCCGGTCGCTCAGGGCGACATCCAAGTGGCGCCGCGCCAGCCGCGCGTGTTCCCGCATCAGCGTTTCCGCGCGCATACCTTCGCGGCTGCCGATGGCGTCGATAATTCCACGGTGGTGATCCACGGCGACGAGGAATAGCTCGCGCGAATGTTCGATGAACTGTTGCTTCAGCAGGAATGCGCTAGGAGAGGCGAACGGAAGCGCACACGCCTGGTTGACTGCGCGGCGCACAATTCGGCTATGCGCCAAGTCGATAATCCCGGCATGGAATCGCGCATTTAAGCTGATATAGCCGGTAAACGCATCCAGCGTCATCTTGCGCCGGTTTAGCAACGCCTCCATCCCAAGGTTGGCTTCGCGCAGCGGGGCAAGCTCCCTGGAATCGCGGAGGCGCTCCGACGCCAGGCGCGCTGCCGCACCTTCCAGTAGCCCTCTCAAATCGATGGCATCGAAAATGTCGCCGCTGGAGAATTGCTGGACTATAAACCCTCGCGTGGGACGCATCTCGAGAAGGCCTTCGTGTGCCAGCCGCTCCAACGCGAGACGCAGCGGAATACGCGAAACTCGTAGTCTGGCGGCCAGCGGGATTTCTCTGATTCGTTCGCCGGGCCGAAAGTGACCGTCGACCACCATTTCTCGAAGCAACAAGGTCGCGCGCGCGGTTTGCGAAGCGCTGTGAGTCTCCTTCTGCGGTACTTTGGTTTTGGTCATTCCTCGGATCGCCTTCAGCAATTGTACATCTCCACGCCGTTCACGGAGAGGATTGCATGCAAACAGGACCGGTCCGGCAATCGCAACACGGGCCGCGCGAGAGTCCGGGAGGGCTGCGAATAATGTGTGTTTGACTTGTCATCCTCCCGGAACTATACTAGCGAACAGTTTCCATTTTGCATGCATTCCTCGTCGTGCGCATGGATGGTGGGTTGTGACAAACATCGATCTTAAGCTGCTGGCTGTTATTGGCGAGTTGCACAGAACCCGCAGTGTTACTCAAGCCGCGGAGCGTCTCGATTTGAGTCAGTCTACCATCAGCATGAGCCTTGCGAAGCTCCGTAAACATTTCAACGATCCCTTGTTCGTGCGAACCTCAGCGGGCATGGAGCCCACCCCGCACGCAACCCAGCTGATCTGCATGCTCCACCAGGCCGAGACGCTTCTTCAAAGCGCGCTGGACCATCAAGTGGTCTTCGACCCGCTGACGTCCGACCGCACTTTCCGGCTGGAGTCGACGGATATCGCCCAGGTAACTCTGTTGCCGAAGTTGATGCAGCGCCTGTTGAAGGTGGCGCCCCGCGTGGGAATTCATCTAAGCAGGATTACGCCGGACACACCCAAACTTCTGGAATCCGGGGAGCTGGACCTGGCGGTCGGGTTCATTCTGCCAATGGGCGCCGGCTTCTGCCAGCAGCGGCTGTTCAAAGACCGGTTCGTCTGCGTCACGCGGAAAGATCATCCCCGCATCCAAAAGGTCCTCACTGTCAAGCAATTCGAAGCAGAAACGCATCTGGCAGTCTCCACGTCGGGCACAGCCCATGTAATTGTGGAGAAGACGCTGGAGGCCAAAAAGATCCGCCGAAACGTCGGCCTGGCGGTGCCGAGTTTCCTGGGGATCGTCTCAATCCTCACCAGCAGCGAGTTTCTCGTGATTCTGCCCCAGCAGCTCGGCCGGCATTTTGCGACCGCCGGCAACCTTCAGCTACTGCCCCTGCCGTTCGAGATTCCACCGTACTACGTCACGCAGCACTGGCATGAGCGGTACGGCCAGGACCCAGCCAACCGATGGCTGAGAACCGTGATGGCCGAATTATTTATGATTTCGTCGCCTATGTTCGCAGGCTAACGCAAGACGGTATCAATCGACCGATCCTGGTCCCTCGCGGTCAGCGGTACTGGAGCTGAAATGAGCGGTTTCTAAGTGACCTCCGATGCGCTGCGAACTTGAAACCCTAGAGTATTCCGGCTGTTATCCGCCGATTAATCTGCAAGGAGGTAGTTGCAGTGCAGACACGTTTGCTCGCTTCTTTAGCGGGTGGTTTTCTGGGCGTCGTGGTTGCGTTTTTGTTCGGCGGCAGCTTAGGGCTGGGTGCGACCTACGCGCTAATCGGCTGCTCGTCGCTTGGCATCGCCGGTGGTTACGTTGTAAGCATCCTCTTCCACGTATTCGCCGCCAGCCCCGATAAGATCGTAGAATCGAGTGCCCCGCTTATTTCTTCCCACCGCCGCCCGGAATGAGAGAGGGGTGCTGGCGACAGCCTTTGGGTGACGGATGCGCGCCCGCCGAGCCAGTACAATTAGCAAGTACCGATTGCCTATTGTACGGGCCGTTCCCGCCTCCTATCATTGCTCGTGAGAGCGGAGGTCCGACCGCCCGGAACTGGACGCCCGAGCTGACGCGACTAGGGTTCCGCTCTCGCCAGAAAAGTCGATGACCGGGCTCACTGCCGCCAAGCGCTTCGCCGCGCCAGCAGACGGGGAGCGTCGCCGGAGCCATCTAATGTCCCGTTTCGCTGTTTATCATTTGAGAATGTTGCCTGCAAAACTCCACAACCTGAAGTTCCGCCCAGAATCGCCCATCGCCCCCGTGGCGTGAAACAAATCCACAGTGTCCGCCGAACTTCGAGGCCATCAGTGTGATAAATGGATTGGTTAGAATCCCAGGGTCGCGAAACGACTCGATGGGAATGAATGGGTCGTCTTCAGCTGTAAGGACTAATGTTGGCAAGCGAATTTGGTTAACTACGCGGACGGCGCTCGCCTGACGGTAGTAATCCGATGCACGGAGGAATCCGGCAGCGGGCGCCGTGACGGTTTCATCCCATTCGCGCAGGGTCCGCAGGCGGCCCAATCCCTCGAATCGATAACGCTCGGGGAATAATTGTGACTTCTTCCGGACTTTATCTTTTAGGCCGCGAAGCATGCTCCGCTCGTATAGCCAATACCGCCGCTTCCCACTCACCTCGGAGGTTGCGGCCAGATCCAGCCCTGGGCAAACGGCGCAGACGCCGTGCAGTTCGGGAACCGGATTCGCGCCAAACTCCCCGGCCATTTTCAGCACAAGATTGCCGCCCATCGAGTATCCGGCGAAGAAAATCTCGGGCAGCGTTTCTTTCTCGATCAATTCTTCAAGCACGGCGCGACAATCGTTTGAGAGGCAGGAATTATAAAAGGTCGGTGTCAGGTGTTCGGTGCCGCCGCAATTCCGCTGATTCAGGCGCAGGACGCTAAATCCCGTTGCGTACGCCTTATTGGCGATGCCCAGCATGTAAGGCGATTCGCTGGAACCTTCAAGCCCGTGCACCAGCACTAACGCGGGATGCTTGCGACAATCGGGCTGCCAGTGGCATTTTGCCAACAGACGAGTTCCCGGCTCGACTTCAAACAACCGGAGTCGAGCTGGGGGAAGATGGTCCTGCCGTCGCGGCCAATACACGGCGGCCAAAGTCATCAGGTGCGCGTTTCGCAACCACGGATGCACCTCAAATTCCCCGGCCTGCCTCGCTGCCAATGCCGGTAGACGCTCATAGGTTACCGTGTGTGGCTGAATCGTTCGCTGTCCCATTAGGCGTTTGGCCTCATGCAACGAGCATCCGAGGAGACTGGTTCCAGCGCGAGACGACATCGCGAGGTTTCCAGCTGGCCCCGACTCAACTTATCAGGATGGGCTGTGGCAGCAGAACTGGAAAAAGTGCCAGGAGCGTGCGACGCTTGCTCGCGGCGCTTTATTTGTTGGACGCAGCGTTCTGCAGAAGGGCGCGAATCTCGGCCGCGGTTGCCGGGCTGACCGCCCCGCCACCAGCGCCGCCGCGACCTCCAGCAGCTCCGCGTGCCGGAGGAGCGGCGGGGGCTCCGGCGGCTTGTGCATCCGCGGGCGCGGCAATGTTACCGGTTACAGCAGGCGCCGGCGGAACGGCTCGGCCTCCGCCACCCGCGGCAACCAGATCGATGGCCTTCTTGCCGTTGGCCTCGACCAGCTCCGGATTCACTCCCTTCGCGAGCAGGTAGCGCACCAGATCCGTCTTGCCGGTCTGAGCCGCTGCGTGCAGAGCGGAATAACCTTCCTTGGTCGGCGAATTCTGCGGGTTATAGGAAATTCGCATCGAGTAGGTCGCGGTGCCGGTGACCTGAGCATTCACATTGGCGCCGTGCTGGATCATCAGGTCCAGAATCTCGGTATTCGGCGTGGCGACACCGCCTCCGCGGATGCCTGGAGTGACGCCGGCCGATATCAGGAAGGGCGTGAAGCCCATCGAGTTGATGTTGGGGTTAGCGCCCTTCGCCAGGAGAATTCGGATCAGTTCGGCATCGTTAGACATGGCGGCACGGAACAAAGGCGTGCATCCCGTGCTGAGTTGGTTGTCGGCGAAGCGTCCGCTGTTGCCTCCCCGGCCGGGGCGATGGAAATTGAGCTCGGCGTTGATATCGACATCCGCGGCCAAAAGCGTGTTGATGATGTCCATGCTGGAGACTTGCGGACCTGAGGCGCGAGCCACCGGAGCCCCGCCACCGCCACGCCCACCGCGTCCACCACCTCCGCCGCCCGCTCCAGCTCGCCCGCCTCCAGCGGCGCCGCCACGCCCGCCGCCTCCGGCACCGGCGTTTTCCTTCCGGTCGATGGCGATGTAGAGGGCCGTGCGGCCCCACCAATCCCAGACGTGGGGATTCGCGCCGCGATCCAACAGCAGTTTGGCGACGTCGTTATGATCGTTATCCAGAGCGATCATGAGCGGGGTGACGCCTTCCGGCGTCGGCGTATTCACATCGGCGCCGGCCCCAAGTATCGCCTGTACGCACTCATAGCAGCCGCTGCGCGCCGCGTACAACAAAGCGGTCAGCCCTCCGACGGGACGATACTGCGCACGCGGCTCCGACGTAATCTGGCTCGGCCAATCGCTATACAGAGCCCGGGGCGTGACGCTGGCGTCCTTGGAGAGCAGCAGCTTAACGATCTCGGCCGCATTCTTGGGCGCGTCTGCGGCATACATCAGGGGTGTCTGATTGTGGAATTTCTCGACGACGTTCACGTTCGCGCCGGCTTTGACCAGCAGGTCGACCACGGGCATTTCGCCGGTTTTAATCGCCACCATCAACGCGGACTCGCCATCTTCGTTGGCGCCTTCGGGACCCGAGCCGGCATCCAGCAGCATCTTCACCATCGTGGCGTCAGCCAGCCTGGCGGCTTCCGCGAGCGGAGTGGAGCCGAATTCATTGGTGACGTCGACCTTCGCCTTCTTCGCGATCAGCGCCTGGAGCAACTCATGGTCGACACCGTAGACGGCCCAGTGCACCGGGGTTGTGCCGTCGGGTTGCGGATCATTCACATCCGCGCCGGCGCGAATCATATCGAGCGCGGCCTTGCGGTTTCCGGCTTGAATGAGACTGGCAAGAGCACCCGGCTTTGTTTGGGCCTGAGCCCGAGCCTGGGCCTGCGCCAGAACCGGGACGGCGGCAGCAGCCACGCAGAATACGGCGAGAATGAGACGTTTCACGGTTTTCTCCTAAACAACATTGGGGCCGACTTTGTCCTCGTGGGCCCAGAGCCCCTTACATGTGTCGTACAGAAACTTATACGGATCTTTCCACGTTCTCGGCAGGTCCTTCAGAGCGCCGCCATCCAGCATGTCCTTGGGGCCTTCGCCGGCCCGGACCCGGTCGAAAACACGCGTCCGGACTTCGTCCATCATGTCGCGCTCCGCCTTGAATTGCGCCTTGGTCATGACGGGACCATACGCCGGCACGATCTTGGTCTGTTCGTTGGCGAGCCCCAGCAAAATGTCCATGGAGTCCGCGCGGCCGCCGATCCACCCTCCGGTAAACCAATCGAACGACGGATCGCGCAAGGGCGATGCGACGTCGCCTACCGCGAGAACATTCGCGGTTTTGAAGAAGACGTAAATGTCGCCGTTGGTGTGAGCCAGAGTCAGGTAGCCGTAGTCGATCTGCTCGGCGCCCGCTTTCATCGAACCGGTAGTCAGGAAAGTCTCGGTGGGCCGGGCGGCTTTGGGACGCGCTTTTTCGTAGCGGTCTTCGGCCGGAACCCAGTAATCGGACGACATCCACTCGCGGGTGCGCAGGTGCGCGACGATTTTTGCGCCGGCCGCCCCGAACATTTCGTTGTTGCCGGTCTGGTCGAGGTGATAGTGGGTGTTGAAGAGTGTTTGGACTTTGGCGCCCGCGGCCATATTTTTAAGCCCGGCCATCACGGCATCGCCGGATTTGGGTGCTCCGCTGTCTACCAGCACGAGCCCCTCGCCCGTCGAAAAGGCCAGGACATTCGCGCCGCCGCCATCGATTACCGCCAGGGTGCCGGTCAGTTTGGTGACAGACTGCTGGGCTCGCAGTAGCCGCGGCGCCCACAGTGTGAGCGCGCCCGCCGCGGTACTCTTCAATAGTTCTCGGCGGCTGGAGTGATTGAGTGCCGCTCCGTTACCGTCGCGGTTCAGTAAGGGGCGCATGGTTATACTTCCGCGATGGTGCCGGTGCTGTCGCCGAAGTGATCCTGCTCATGACCCACCTTTTGCAGCAGGGTCAGATGGAGGTTGGCGATGGGCGTGCGCTCCGGCAGCACCAAGTGCTGGCCGCCCTGCTTCAGCTTGCCGTTGCCGCCGCCGACGATAAGGTTGGGGATCGGGTAGTTGCTGTGCGCGTTACTATTGCTCATATTCGATCCGTACATGAAGATCGAGTGGTCGAGCAATGAGCCCTGCCCGTCCGGCGTATCGGCCATCTTCTTAAGGAAATCGGCGAACTGCTGCATATGCCACTTCTGGATCTGCACCAGCTTCTTGATGCGTTCCAGGTCGTCGGCGTGGTGCGAGATCGGGTGGAAGCCGTCGGAGATATTGAGGAACGGATATGTCCGGTTGGTGCCTTCCGCCACAGTGATGTAGGTTGCGACGCGGGTGAGGTCGGCCTGGTAGGCGAGCGCCAGCAGGTCGTACATGATCTTCTCCTGTTCGGCGAAATCCTCCAGCTCGCCGATCGGAGCATTGGGGATCTGGATGCGCGAAAGATTGGAGTTGCCGGCCATCTTGGAACGCCGTTCGATCTCACGCACGTTTTCGAGATACGCATCGAGAATGGCCTTGTCCTCGCTGCCCAGGTCGCCCTTCAGCGAGTTGGTGCGGTCGAGGATCAGGTCCAGAATGCTGTTCTTCTGGCGGGCCATCGCGACGCGCTCCTGCGGGCTATCGCCCTCGCCGAACAACATCAGGAAGACCTTACGCGGGTTGTACTCCATCGGTAACGGTGTATGCTCGTCGCGGAACGACAGCGTCGTAAAGGGCCCGCCGTTGCCGGCCGCCACCTGGATGGTGGTCTCAGAGGAGAGCTCCAGCGAAGGAAACTGTGTGTCCTGGCTGATGAACTTGGTCATCACCTGATCCAGCGTCGTGGACATGTTGTTGCCCTGCGGGAGCGTGGCGCTCAGCCACGTGGCCGGGTTACGAACGTGCACCGAACCGGCCGCGGCGGCGTTTTCCATGTTCCCGAATGAGGTCACATATTTCTTGAACGGCTCAAGCGGCGAGTTGATCTCATTCAGCTTGTAGCCGGCGCCCGAACCCGAGGGAGTCCAGCGATCCCATTCCTGACCGTACTTGGTGTTGAACATGATGGCGCCGTGAGGAATGTAGAAGAAGCCCGCGCGCATCTTCGGATTCGCCGCCGTCTGCGCGAGGGCCGTGGAGGCGGGCACCATCGCGCTCAGGAACGGAAGCGCAAGGTTGACACCCGCTCCCTTCAGGACGGTTCTCCGGGAGATGTGCTTCTTGGTAATGAACATGTTCGTCTCCTTTCTTCTACTTCTTCACTTGCGCGGTTGTGACCGCTGGCTTGGGAGCCGCCGCGGAGACGGCCTCCGGGCCTTGCTTGCGGAACGCATCCGTATCGACGATCCCCAACACCAGGGACGTCAACGTATAGTTTTCTCTCTCGGCGTTACGCGCCACCTTGCGAACCTGGGGCATATCGAAATACTCCAGTGGGCGGTTGACGGCGTACATCATGAGCTTCTCGGTAAGCGCGCGGACGAAATTCTCAGGCTGGCTGGCGAGCTGCTTGCGCAGCTCGATCGGACCGTTGATCGCGACGCCGCTCGGCAGAACCGTGCTGGCGTCGATAGGAGCGTTGTTCGCCTGGCGGTCCGCCGTCCGGTACTGGCCGATCGCGTCAAAGTTCTCGAGCGCGAGGCCGGTCGGATCGATCACACCGTGACACTGCTTGCAGGCTGCCTTATCGCGGTGCATCTCAAGCCGGGCCCGAACGGTTTTCGGAGCATCGGCGGTGGATGGAGCCAGATTGGTGTCGACGTTTGGCGGAGGAGGCGTCGGGGGCGTGCCAATAATCTTGTCGAGCACCCAGGCGCCACGCAGCACCGGAGAGGTGCGGTCGCCATAAGAGGTCCTCATCAGTACCGCGGCCTTGCCCAGCAGACCGAAGCGGTTCGGATCCGTGAGGGTAACCTCCTTGAACGCGGACGTTCTCGGCCCCTCAATTCCGTAGTAACGGGCCAGCCGGTTGTTCACGAAGGTGCGATCGGAGTTCAGCAAATCCAGGACATTCTTGTTCTCCAGCAGGATGCTGCCCAGGAACTTCTCGGCTTCCGTCAAGAAATCATTGCGGAGGGTAGCATTGAACGTGTTGAAGATCTTGGGGTCAGGCTGCACCAGGTCGAGGCTGTTGAGGTTCAGCCACTTCATAGCGAAACTGGTCACCAGGCTCTCGGCCTTCGGATCGGCCATCATGCGTTTCACCTGGGCATCCAGAACACCCGGCTTGGTCAGCTGATTCGACTCGGCCAGCTTCAGCAACTCCGCGTCCGGGCCCGTATTCCAGATAAAGAAGGACAAACGGGACGCCAATTCCAGATCGGTCAGCGGAAACTCGCTGTTTTCCGATACGCCTTTGGGAGCTGGAATGGAGCGGAACAGGAAGTCGGGGCTGGCCAGAACCGCCGCCACCACCTCTGTAATGCCCTGATCGAAAGTGCCGTTGTCCAGACGCCCTTCGTCGTAGAAGTGCATCAGGTGGGAAGTATCGCTCTCGGTGACAGGCCGACGGTAAGCCCGATGTGCCAGGTTCTCCGCGATCTGCCTGGCGCACGCGGTCTCACTGATCGCCTTCGGGCCGATCGCCTTCGGGTCGCAAATGAAAATCAGCGGCCGGGTGGTGCTGAACGAGATGCCGGTCGGCTTGTAGGGACCTTTAATCTCCAGGACATCGATTCCGCGGCGGAAGGTGGACATGGGAGCTCCTCCACCACCACCACCACCGAAGCCGCCGCCGGCGACGTTGTCGTCGGACTCTACATGCGAGCGGTCGATGTAACCGGCAGTGATCTCATGCTTGCCGGCCAGCAGCTTCACCGGGATCTTCTGGAAGCGATCTAAAATCTGCTGCCAGCCGTCGGTGCCTTTCACGTTGGCGAGCCGCAGGTCCTCAGCACCGCCCAGCGAGCCCTTGAATACGATCTTGCCATCGAGCATTAAAACCAGGGTCGTCGCGTTCTGCATTTGCCGGTTGTACAAGCCGATGTCAAGGTCGAAGAAACTGAAGCGATACTCCCCGTCGGCCGGGAAGCTGTGCTCAAACTTGATGGCGCCACGCAGGCCGGGAGGCATAGGCACGGCCGGGTCCTGGTTGCCGTCGGGCTGGAAGGTCCAACTGGAGATTGGGGGCGCCATGTCGCCGACGGCGCGTTTCGCCACACGGCGTGCGGCGTCGAGGTATTGGTCCAGGAACGCAGGCGACGTGGTCAGAACGGAGGCGATGTTGTCGAAACCCTCCACTTGAATATCCTGCGGCAGGATGTCCTTCTCGTTCACGTCGACGCCCAGAAGATCTTTCACCGATGCAGCGTACTCCGTGCGGTTCAGGCGCTGCACAGGCACGTAGCCGGCCGTCGGACCTTTGGGATGAGAGTCGAGGGCGTTTTCCATCCAGGCTGTGAAGGCATCGACATCCTTCTGCGGCGGCTGTGGATTGCCCGGCGGCGGCATCAAATGTCCGCGCAGCTTGCGCAGAGCCTTCTCCCAGGTCTTCGCGTCATTGGCCGCGTTTTGGAGGTTGAGGGAGTCCAACGCCAGCCCACCAGCTTTGACCGCCGTGTTGTGGCAGGTGAAGCAATAGGTGTCCAACATCTCGCGATGTTGATCCGGCACGCTTGCGGCGGGAGTCTGCGCCACGGCCCTCTTTTGGAATAGCGCTGGAGAGGCGATCAAGAGCAGAAGAGCGCTCGCGCACAGGAGACGCCTCATATGTTGGAACCTGTAGCTCGGTCAATGATTTGCAGTGGGAAGTTCAGCATAGCGAGCTCTCTTGTTTTATCACAAATATCACTGGGACGGAAGGGCTGCCGGAGCGCGTCGAGACATTATCGATTTATGTCGATTCCACCGCGGGTCTGTTGATTCCGCGGCGACGGCGCGGAATAATCGTTCGGGTTTGTTCGGGTTCGTTTTTGAACGGGCCGCGCGTTGGGAGTAGTGAACGCAACTCATTTTTTATGAATCAGATCCTTTCGAGAAGCAGGGCGGAAACGGTCTCAAAATCGGCTTCGGTTTGAAAATCGCGATCCTCCGTTTCGCTGGCGGGCCGAGCGGAAAGACGGGAAGCGGCACAGGATCTTGGGATTTCGCGCAGTTTCAGAAGCTTGGCGAGCGCGCGGTGGTATTCGCGATCATAGTGGGCCTCTAAGAAATTCGCCCGCACAATGGAGCCTGGCTCGGCGCAACCTCGGTGAGCTTCTGATTGCTTGAAGGGCCGAGCCGGCCCGGTGCGGGCTCGAGGCGGTGCTGCCGGGCGAAGGAGCGCGAATCCTCCGCCAGGCTACGAAAGGCGATGGCGGCCAGGGTGGCTTGGGAAGCGCCGGATGGGTGATCGCGGCGGGCTGAGGCTATCTCGCGCCGAAAGTCGGCGGTTTGAATTTCCCTGGTACACAGGATGCGCCAGCGGGCGAGGGGCATGGTCTGGATCAAGGCTATTTCGGTGGAGTCGCGGGGTTGAAATTGAAGGATGAGCGCCGCGGCGAAGGCGTTGTAGCGGCGCAAGGCTTCGCCTTTGAGAACGACGGGGCGGGAGAGGAGCCCGCGAAGGGATGCGTTTTGCGACGAGATTCGTTTACCTCCCGGGCTGACGGGTCCGGTGGATTTCGCGGCGTTGACGCGATTGGCTGCGATCTGACGTTCGGTTGCCATACAGGGCCAGGGTAAACGTCGGCGGCCGGGGGCGGGGTTTCGTAAAACGGGAAAGAGTTCAGGGGAAAGGGGATGTGCTTGGGGCGAAAATGGGAATGGAGCGCGCGAGGGCGCGAGGGACGGGGAGATCGCATCTCGATGGATCACCGATCTGGGCGTGGGTCCTCAAGCCAGCTCGGGGGAGCGTCCTCCGAGTGGCCGACGATCCGGACGCTATTCCGCAACCTCTGCGAGCGAAGCCGCCGCAGTTTCGTCTGAAGTTCAGCGGGACATTACGTGCGCGTTCCGCAGCCCCACCTTTTGCGAGTTCGTGCTTGCCTATACTCAACTATTCGAATATACTATACTCAGATGAGTGATGCTCTGCGGCGGTTCAAGAGTGAGATCTTTCAGGCGCTCGGGCATCCGACTCGAATCGCGATTGTTGAAACATTGCGCCACAGCGAACTGTCCGCCGGAAAGCTGATTGAATTACTTGGCATCGAACAGGCCAACGCCTCACAGCATTTGGCAATCCTGCGGTCCAAGCACGTCGTTGTCAACCGGAAAGTGGGCAACCAGGTCTTTTATTCGATCCGCGATCCAGCGTTGATTAAGGTGCTCGATATTTTGCGCCGCTATTTTTACTCTCAACTCAGCAGCACGGTGAGCATGCTGGAAGAAGTTGGCCAGACCGGACCGGCAAAAAAGTGAGTCTCCGAATGTCGCGAATGAAGCGGGAGGAAGCCGGCGCCGTATCGTAGAACTAAGCGAGCGGTGCTGACCTGATCGTTGAGTAGGTGTGACCAATTTGCGACGCGGTAAGCTCGACGCCCGGCCTGCCCTTCCAGCGCAGGATTCGCACCCCGGATCGTCCCTCGGCGGCGGTTTGGTGGGAAGCGATTGCTCCGATGATCGTCCTGATCAAGCGCGCCTGGATAAACTGCGCCGGGCTGTAGAACACGTAGCGCACCTGCTCCCGATGCAGGGTCCGATCGGCGTTTTCGTCCATCACAACACCTTGCACGCATTCGAGGGCCTGCCCTTCGAGCAGGCTGTGATCGAAGCGTCGCATTTGTTCGGCGCTGAACCGTATATGAGCGAAGCCTCCTACCGGGCTGAGCTGGCACGCGGCCGCATCCACTTAAAGGATATCGACGCTGTCCTCGATTGCGAGCCGGACGCCGAGGTCTTCCCGCGATTGAGCCGGCACTCTCTCCGCAAAGCGATGATGATGGGGGTGCGGGAATTCGATGCCGCCACGATCCTGTGGCGCGTCGAGCAAGGCGATCTGGCGAGAGATTTCCGTCAACCGGCGTGGCGCGCATTGTTCGACGCTTGCCTTGCGCGCGTCATCGCTCCCGAGGTCGAGCTCTCGGAGCCGCGGCCGGTGGATGAGATTATTCACCCGTGGCTAATCCGGTTGTGCTCGGTATTTCTGGACCAGGGTATGACCTACTGGCCGATGCCGCACCGGGAGCAGGGTTTTTACCGAAGCGTCCGAGCGCTGCTCGCGTCTCGCGGCGGCGTTTTCCCGCTCTACCTCGCCGGATTGGACGAGGAACTCGATCGGCAGGCATACTTTTCTTTCTCGGCAGCCGATGCCGTGCTGGACTACCTCGATGCCGGGCATTTCGCCGAGGACGATTGGGAACAGGTCCTTCAAGCTGAACTCCTCGCGCTGCCGGGCTGGGCAGGATTGATGCGCAGGCTTGAGCACGAGCCCAGCCTCGCCCCCCATGAAGCTGTGCCCTGTTCGTTGATGGACTTTCTGGCCGTGCGGCTCACCATGGCCCGAGTTGCCTCGCGCGAGAGTGCCGCCGAGACAGTCCAGGAGGAAAGCCCGCTCAAGACCCAGGAGAGGCGCCGTTTAAGCCGGGCCGCGCGCGTCTATGACGCGGCGCGGGTGGCATCGCTTTCCGCTCACGAAGTCGTGCGCCTTTCCGCTGCCGAGTGGAATGCTTTTGTGAGCGAAGTGAGAGGGTGCAATGGACTGGAACGCCGCCGCATCTTCCATCTCGCCTACGAACGATGGCACGAGCGGGAGATTCTGCACGGTCTGGCGAGCCACCGGCGCTACAGGGGTCTGTACGAGCTCGGCGCCAGACCCGCCGCGCAGGTGTTCTTCTGTATCGACGAGCGCGAGGAATCCATGCGGCGCGCGCTCGAAGAAACGGACCCGGAAGTGGAGACGTTCAGCTCCGCCGGGTACTTCGGGGTTGCCGTCGACTACAAGGGTATCGACGACTCCCGCGGAGCGTCCTACTGTCCGGTTGTGGTGAAGCCGCAACACGCAGTGCTGGAACAGTCCAAAGCGGAAGACCGTGCCTTACTTGAGAAACGCCGCTGGCGCCGCCGGCTTCTGGGATTGCTCACGCGGAACTCGTTCGCATCCTCGCGAACCTTGATTCGCGGCTGGGTCTCGACGGCAGCGCTGGGAGTGCTTTCCGCGGTTCCGCTGATCGGCCATCTGCTGGCGCCGAGGCGATATGCACAGCTGCGCGAGTGGATGAACAAAGCATTCCTGCCGGAGCCGCGCACGGAGCTGACGCTGATGCGCAACACCTCGCAATCGCAAAGCGCGGTGACGGGCCTCTTAACGGGTTTCGCGGCTCCGGAGAAAGCAGAAAGAGTGGCAAGCGTTCTGGAGCCGGCGGGCTTGGCGCGCGGCTTCGCCCGCCTGGTGGCGATCCTCGGCCACGGCTCGACCAGTCTCAACAACCCGCACGAGTCAGCCCACGACTGCGGAGCGTGCGGGGGGCGCCGTGGAGGGCCCAACGCGCGGCTATTTGCGGCGATGGCAAACCGGCCCGAAGTCCGGGAGGGCCTGCGCGAGCGGGGCATCGACATTCCCCAGGACACGTGGTTTGTCGGGGGCTATCACGATACATGCAGCGACGACGTGGAATTCTACGATCTGGACGCCCTTCCCGGCACACATCAGGCCGATCTGCGGCGCATCAGGGCGTCGCTTGAAAAGGCGAGGGCCTGGAACGCCCAGGAGCGCGCGCGGCGGTTCGAATCACGTCCGGCTCATGCCTCACCGGAACGCGCGCTTCGCCACGTCGAAGAACGTAGCGAACACCTGGCGGAGCCACGGCCCGAATACGGTCATTGCACCAATGCCGTGTGCGTCGTGGGGCGTCGCAGCCTGACGCGAAGCCTGTTTCTAGACCGCCGCGCGTTTCTGGCTTCCTATGACGCCGCCCAGGATCCCAGCGACCAAAGCCTCGCGGCGGTTTTGAGCGCGGTGGTTCCCGTCTGCGCGGGCATCAGTCTGGAATATTACTTCTCCTTCGTCGATAACGATCGCTACGGGTGCGGCACCAAGCTCCCGCACAACGTGACGGGACTGGTTGGAGTGATGGATGGACACGCGAGCGACCTGCGAACCGGATTGCCCTGGCAAATGGTGGAGATCCACGAGCCGGTGCGAATCCTTTTCGTGATCGAGACGACGCCGGAACGCCTCATGAAGGCGATAAACGCCAGCGCATCGCTGAAGCAGTTGGTTGAGAATCGCTGGATTCGCATCGCCGCGATCGACCCCGAGTCGGGCCGTGTTCACGTCCGCAGGGACCACGGGTTTGAGGAGATGGACGGGCCAGTGGAGCGCCTGCCGGCCGTTCTATCTTCCTCCGAATGGTATGGCGGCAAAATCGACCACCTCGCCATGGCCTGGATTCTGACTGAAGGAAGAGGCCGATAAGAGTGGACCTTTCGCAAGCCATGCTGGTATTTGTGGTGCTCGCGCCGGGTGTGGTCTTCGGCGTGTTGGCGCTGCTGTGGCTGGTGGGCTGGGTTCCGGCGGAGCGCTTGGTCTCGGGAATCACGGGCGTGACTTTTTCCGCAGCCATTCTGGCGCTCTTTGTGGTTCTCCGGAAGGTCATAGCCACTGGGGCCGTGACGGTGACTTTCGGGAACTGGTTCGCTGTGCACGATTATCACTTCCCCATGGTGCTGATGGCGGACCGGCTGTCTTTTCCGTTCCTGGGCATGACCGTGGCGCTGGTAGGACTTATCGGGCAGTTCTCGGCGACTTATCTCCATCGCGAACCCGGTTTCTTCAGGTTCTTCCTGCTGCTGCACCTCTTTGCGTTTGGATCGTTGATCGCATTCGCCGCCGGTTCGTTCGATCTTCTGGTGGGGGGCTGGGAGATAGTGGGCATCACCTCGGTTTTGTTAATTGCATTTTTCCAGTACCGTACGCCCCCCGTCGAAAACGCGCTTCGCGTCTTCGCGGTCTATCGCGCGACCGACATCGGATTGCTGGTGGGCGTATTCGCCATGCACCATTGGGCCGGGACCGCCTCGTTCGCCGGCGGCTTCCCCCGCCTGAGCGCAGATCGCGCATCTACCGTCTGCCTGCTTCTGCTGCTTGCGGCCGCTGGAAAAGCCGCCCAGGTTCCATTCTCCGGGTGGCTGCCGCGCGCCATGGAGGGCCCGACGCCATCCAGCGCGATCTTCTACGGCGCAATCTCGATTCACGCGGGTGCGTATCTTCTGCTTCGTCTCCAGCCAATGCTCGCACAATCCAGGCTGGCCTCCGCCATGGTAATCGCGGTTGGCTTGGTTACCGCGATTTACGGCACGATGTCAGGCCGCGCCAGCGCCGACGCCAAAACCTCACTTGCTTTCGCCTCGTTGACGCAGGTGGGCGTGGTGTTCGTCGAAATCGGAATGGGCTTAAAGTGGATCGCCGTGGCCCACATCCTGGGACACGCCACGGTTCGGACGCTGCAATTCCTGCGCGCACCCTCGATGCTTCACGACTATCACCAAATGCACTCCGCCGTCGGCGGCGAACTCCCCGCGACTGAAAACCGGCTGGAGGACTGGTTGCCGGAGCGCATACAGTTGTGGCTCTATCGCTGGGCGCTCGACCGCGGTCATCTGGACACGTTCCTCGACCGCCTTGTGATTTATCCGCTGATGCGCATTTCCAAGTTCTTCGCAAGGCTTGACGGCATGGGCTTGCATCCTTCTCTAGGCAGGCGGGAAGCTCCAGCTTCCGGATGCAGTGCCGGCCAGGAGGGCATCGGATGACTCGCGGCGCGATTCTCACGGCTATAACGATAGGGGTTCCATGGGCCGCGGCCCTTCTGACGGCGGGGACCCGCCGGCAGCCGCGCGCCATCGGTTTTGCGGCGGCGCTCGCTTCGGTGACGGCGAGTTCATTGCTGCTACGGGCCGTGCCGGCTGGCGAGTCGCTCAAGGAAGCACTGATGCTTCTGTACTCGTGCCTGACGCTTGGAGCTATGCTGGCGCTTCCGCGCCGCGACTGCACCACTGGCACGATTAGCGGAATCCTCTTTCTCCTGGGATCGACGCTCCTGGCTTATTCGACGGATGACCTTCGGATCCTGCTCGCCGCCTGGGTCGTATCCACGGTCCCCTTCTTCTTTCCGCAATGGTTCGGCGCCCGCACATGGCGACCGCGACTGGCGTTGCTGCTTTCGAGTGGCGCGCTGGCGCTCGCCGTCACGCTCATCGCCTGGCACGGACACACAATGTCGATCGGAGGTTTGGCCCGCCGCAGCCCCGGAGGAATAGCCGTTTTCGGACTCCTTGTGGCGGCCGTCATCTTTCGGAAGGGAATCTGTCCAGCTCACGCCTGGGTGGGAGACGCCGCCGAGGGCGGCGCCCTGATCCCCACCGCGCTTCTTCTGAACGGCCATTTCGGCGCGATGCTGGTGGCCAGGCTGATCGTCCCGCTCTTTCCGTATAACGCGCGCGATCTTTTCCCCTTACTTTCGTATCTCGCGCTGGCTACCGCGCTCTACGTCGCTGTTCGGGCGCTGACAGAGAACTCGCCTCGCCGCCTGCTCGCTTATCTTGCGCTCAGCCAGTCGGCGTGCATTTTGGCGGGACTGGAGAGCCGGACCGTGGAGGGCGTCACTGGCGCCCTGGTGCACTGGTACGTTGTGACGGCCTCCACCATGGGTCTCTTCGCAGTTTTGCGGCTGTTGGAGGTTCGCTTTGGAGAGAACCTGACGGCCAGCCACCACCTCGGCCTGGCCGGGCACGCGCCCAGGCTGGCAGTCTTTTTTATTGTTTTTGGGCTCGCGCTGGTGGGCTTGCCGGGTACGCTGAGCTTCTGTTCTCAAGACCTTCTCATTCATGGAACTTTGGCGTCACACCCGCAAACAGGGCTTTTGCTTCCCATCGCCACGGCGATGAACGCTGTCACCGTTTTTCGTTTGTTCGTGCGGCTTTTCCTGGGACGACGGAGAACGGGTTTCACGATCATGGCGGATGCCTTGCCACGCGAGAGGTGGATTCTGACCGCCGGCGTTTTGTTCGTCGTATTGGGAGGATTGTTTCCGAATACAATTGTGACGCGTTGGTCGGCAGAGGCGGAGGCGGTCGAGCAGGCGTTCTACGCGCCCAGCCGCGACTCTGGCGAATCGGCCAGTAGATTTCTGCCGAGCTTTGTCGCAGGAGACCTGGGACGCGTCAGACATTCAACAATAGATACCGTTCTCCAGCTTCCTGGGCCTGACGGCGACCGATGAGCAGCGGACCTTTCAACTGTCGGCCCTCGACGTAACTCCATCGCCAGACAATTGGGGCCGACGTCGTGTAGCGTACAGAGGTACGGATGGTTCAGTGCCGAGATCGCCCGAGCTTCCCGCTCGAATCGCTAGTGAACTGCGCGGCGGAAACTTTGACCGCGACAATGCGATCGAGGTGGCGCCGCAGGCCTGTACACCTGTAATCCGCCAGATGGCACAGCCGCTTCTTTTACGTAGCGCACGCACGAGTGCGCGCACGAGTGCGCGCACGAGTGCGTGCGCCACATCATCGTGCTGCGCCATCGTCGGCGTGCCCGGTGGTCACGCGCCTGCCGTCGGGCAGAGTTAGAACGTCCGTCTTCGCCACGTTCGGCTGATCCTTGGCGACGTATGCCCGAATGGTAACCGTATCGCCGGCCTTCAGAGACTGCTTCGTCCAGCCCAGGCGTTGAAGGTAGTTCGGCGCGGCGCTTTCCAGATCCCAATTCGTGACTTTTCCGGCGGCATCCACGACGTCGACCCAGATGTGTACATGAGGATTCATCCAGGCAACCTTCGTGACCTTACCGTGGAGCACAACCGGCTTGGAGGTATCGAACTCCGCGGCTGCCGAATGATGCGCCAGCAACGTAGCAGGTGGGCAGAGCAGCAGTGCAGCCAGGGTGAGTCGTAGGACCGTCACAAACTATTATCGCCTCGTCGCGCTGTGTTGAGTGCTGTGTTGGGTTGATTCCTTGGCCTGCCTGTGCCAAGATGTGCGTCAGGACCACGCCGCAAGGCGAAACCATTTTGGAGGGAGATCCATGCGGATTCATTTTAGTAAAATCGCTGCTGGCTGTGCGATCGCGATCGTCGCCAGCGCACAGGCACCGCCGCCCGGAGGGCAAGCTGCGCCGGGCGCCGCAGTCAGCAACGTCGTCGCGAATCCGACCTACATCACCATTCCCATGGAAATCGACGTAAACCGCCCCGCTGCCGAAGTGTGGAAGCGCGTCGGGAAGTACTGCGATATTGGCGAATGGCTTCGGGTCCAGTGCACGATCACTTCGGGTAAGGACGGTGAAGTCGGGACCGTGCGGTCTATCGGCGGGGAGATCCTGGTGGGAAAGACCGAGCTTTCCTACACCTACACCCAGCCCGTTAGAGCCGGCCGGCCGTACAATCTCTATCACGGCACGCTGGAGGCGAGGCCGGTGACTGCTACCACGTCGAAGCTGGTTTACACCCTGGTGTACGACAACTCGATGCTGGCGGACGACGCCGCTCGCGAAAGGGACAAGGCGCAGAAGACCATGCAGTTTACCACGGCGCTCGAGAACATGAAGATTCTCGCCGAGGGCGGCACGCTTCCGCCCGCTCCGCCTCGTGGCGGCGGTGGTCAAAAGGGCGGTGCGCCGAAGCAGTGAATTGAGACGCAGAGGGCGGTGTAACTGGTCTAACGTTTATCGACCACAATCACGCCGGCCTTGACCACCACTTTCGTTTTCAGCCAATTCCAATAACCTTCCAGTGGATCGCCATCGAGAAGGATGAGGTCGGCAAGCTTGCCCGCCTCTAGCGTTCCTAGCTGATCGCTCATTTGTATGTAAGACGCCGAATTCGGCCCCATCATCTTGATGAGGTCCTTCATCGAAAACATCACATTGAGAATCTTCAGCTCATGGTCCAGTCCGGCCTTCGGGTCGTATGTGGTGTCCGTGCAGTAACCGAGCACGACTCCCGCATCCCAGACTGTCCGCGCATTCACCGGCATATATCCCGCTTCTTCGCCGAGGCGAACCCCGTCGACGATCCCTTCCGGCCAGGCCTTCCCGTCCCGGAAGCGCGCCTTGTTATCGTCCGCAAACACCCCGAACACGGGCGAGCCAAAACCGACCGTCCCTAACACTTTCACGCCCGCGGCAGCCACGCGTTTCGCGTCTTCCTTACTCACCCAGTCTTTGTTGGGGAGGTGAACCAGAAGCGGCACGCCGGCATTTACGGCGGCCATCATAGCCGTGGAACTCACGGCGTGGACTTGGACCATAATGCCAACTTTCTTGGCCTCGTCCACCACCGCCTTGAGAACTTCAATTTCCTTTTCGCTCGGACCCGGGACGGGAGTGAGGGCGATCTCGCCCGTGAACTTGATTCCCTGATCCGCCATCTTCCGCACTTCCGCACGCGCCATTTCCGGGGTGTTATTGGCCAGCCTCAGCGCGCCCGAAGGAATGATGCGCGGTCCGTTGATAACGCCCTTGTCGATGTGGTCGCGGAGCGTGATGTTGCCATCCGCGGGACCGCCTCCTGACAGGACGGTCGTGTAACCGGCTTCGAGAAGCGCCTGCATCTGCGCCTTCTCGTTCGGGCCGGTATTGATGTGCCGGTGGGCATCGATGAAACCGGGCATGGCCGTCATGCCTTTGGCGTCGATACTCCGGCCCGCAGCGGCGGAAGGCGCGCCCGGCGCAACGGAAACGATTTTTCCAGCGCGCACGACGATCGATCCACGCTCAATCACGCTGGCATTCGGGCCGATGATACGCGCGTTGGTGATCGTGAGATCCTGCGCCGCGAGCGTCGTGAGAGCCCCTAACGTCATGCAGGCAAGTTTCATCGAGATGTATCGATTCATTCGTCCTCCAGCTTCGGATAAGAACAAGCCGAATCTTATGATATATGACGCGTCAGCAGGCTGGTCAACTGAGACGCCTTCTTCACCTGGTCGAAGTCATGAATCAGCTTCAAGGCTTCCTCGATGCGGCTTGCCGGCAGCCGAGATTGCGGCATCAAGGCGCGGAATTTGCCATCGATATCGCTCCACTCGATGCCGCGTGGCGCCGAACCCTTTGGAGCGTCGACGGTGCTCGTGTACCTCGCCCCGGACTTGGTGACGATCGTGACCGTGGCGCCCCAGTTCCACGCATATCGCACCGGACTTGGAGACGGGTCCCGCTCGACCAACCCGATCAGCCGGACGATGACGGGGCGTTGAATCATCTTCGGCTCCGCATGCACCCAAGAGAAATCCTTGTCGGCCACGGCAGAAGCGATGAAGTAAGACAGGCTGTGGATCGCCTCGATCATGTCGGTGGGAGGTTTGCCTGCGACCAACCCGCTCTGCGGGCCGGCCACCAGGATCTTCGCTACGTCGTCCGGCCGCACCTGGGATTCGCGCGCCGCATTCACGGCCGCTTCCACCGCCGGATGCAGCGCATGCGCGCCGGGAACCAGCTTGATCGCAAGGTACCGCGTGATCTGGTAGTCGCCGCCGATTTCGCGAGTCAGGCTGCTTGAGTCGGGTTTTCCGCCGCTGAAAACCGCGAGAAAGCCGGCCGGCGCTTCCAGCATGTCCGGGTTGACCGTGTAGCCGCGGCCGCCGGCTAGCGCGGCGTTGACCGCGCAAAGCGCCGCGTTGCCTGCATGATACTCGCGCGCCCAGCTGTTGGTGCCGATCGAGAGGCCGCCCATGCTCGTCGCGGTGATCCCGATCGCGTTCGCCATCTGCTCGTCGGTCAGCCGAAGGAGCTTGGCGGCGGTTACGACTCCACCAAACGCGACGATCGAAGATGCATGGAAGCCGCGGCCTACGCTGCCGCTGATGGCTCCGCTTACACGGTCTGAGGATGCGGAACTCGCTGCGAGCGCCTCACCCACGCGGCCCGCTGCCTCATATCCAGCGACCATCGCGCTGAGTATCTCTTGGCCGGTAGCTCCCATGCGCTCCGCGATCGCCAGGCCCACAGCGGTGAGGCACGTACCTGTATGAGCAACGTTGCGCAAATCGCTGTCATCGGACGCAGCGGAATCGCTGAGCATCGCGTTAACCCGCGCCGCCTCAGTAACCGGAAGCCTGGTGTCGTCGAACCACACGACCGCCTCCCGCTTGCCGCCTTGCTCTTTGGCCAGTTCGCGAATGATGTGGGCAGATTCGATCTGCGATCCCGAGGCGGCGCTTGCGAGCGTGCTGGCAAGGATTATCTTGGCGTGCTTGATCGCCGCCGGGGGCAGGTCGCCAAAGCCCACTTTGCCAAGGATGCGAGCCAGCAGGAGGGCGCTAGGCGGGGACTTTCCTTGAGCGAAAGCAGCCACAGGCCAACCCGTTGCCGGGCCGCTGATCCCTGCGATGCAGCCCTGCAAGAGTCGTCGCCGATTGAGGCGAAGGGCGCCTCGGGCCGATGGGCCTTGATCTCGAATTCGATTGTGCATCTCTCGTCCTTATTGGATCGAGTTTACCGCGATGCCACTTTCAGATAGGGCACGCTTTTCATCTAAACTAGCAAGCGTGCCGCCGCGCCACACAAGAATCGGGAATGCGGTTCGCGTCTCCGTGGGCAATTTCCTGGAGATGTACGACTTCATGGTCTTCGGTTACTACGCCACCGGGATTGCGCGAGCCTTTTTCCCAAGTCAGACCGAATACGCATCCTTGATGCTTTCGCTCGCCACCTTCGGATCAGGCTACTTGATGCGCCCTTTGGGCGCTGTGGTCTTGGGCGCGTACATCGACCGCCAGGGACGCCGCAAGGGATTGCTCCTCACGCTCGCGCTGATGGCGATCGGAACGCTCTCCATCGGGTGCTTGCCGGGATATCGGACCCTGGGGCTGTTCGCCCCGCTTCTGGTGGTCGCGGGACGTTTGGTGCAGGGGTTTTCAGCGGGAGTCGAGATCGGTGGCGTCAGCGTATATCTTGCCGAGATTGCCCCGCCGGGCCGCAAAGGTTTTTACGTAAGCTGGCAATCGGGAAGCCAGCAGGCCGCCGTGATCTTCGCCGCTGTGTTCGGTTTGGCGCTGGCTTCCTGGCTTCCTCCGGAGCAGATGCTCGATTGGGGCTGGCGCATTCCGATATTGGCCGGGTCGATGCTTGTGCCGTTCCTTCTGCTTCTCAGAAGGTCGCTGACGGAGACGGATGAGTTTCTCGCGCGGAGTGGCGCAGGCCCCAGGCCTGCAATCTTAAAAACCCTAGCCGCGAACTGGCGGCTAGTCATTCTGGGGATGATGCTATCGACCACCACAACCGTCACGTTTTATCTGATCACGGCGTATATGCCGACGTTTGGAACCGCTATCCTTCACCTCTCGACGCGAGAGAGCATGATCGTGACTCTCTGCGTCGGAGTATCCAACCTGATCCTGCTTCCGGTGATGGGCGCGCTATCCGATCGGGTAGGCCGGCGCCCGCCTTTGATCGCCGCTTCTCTGGCCGCTCTGATTACGGCGTACCCGGCGCTATTCTGGCTGGCGATGCAGCCTTCCTTCAGCCGGTTACTGGCTGTAGCGCTGTGGTTTTCGGCGATCTTTGGAAGCTACAACGGCGCGATGGTGGTGTTCTTAACCGAGATCATGCCCGCCAGCGTGCGTGCCTCAGGCTTTTCGCTCGCGTATAGCCTCGCGACCGGAGTGTTCGGCGGCTTCACGCCGACCGTTTCCACATGGTTGATTCACGTTACTGGGAATCGAGCGGCGCCGGGCTTGTGGCTCTCGTTCGCAGCTTTGATGGGGCTGACCGCGACCCTCCTGCTGTCGCCTCAGCGAACCTTGCGCGTCGCCGGACTTGCCGTCTCGAAGGCGTAGCGAATCAGCGCGGCGAAACGGTAGGCCCCGTGTACGAACTTTCCGTACGGCATCGTGACGAACAGCGCGAGCACAATACCGAGATGGAGGCGCAGCAGAATGCCCATCTCAGAAGTATCGCGAAGGGCCAGCAGGAGCAAGCCAGTCAAGCTGGTTGCGAACAGCAGTGCCAGGAACGAAACATCCGCGCCGTTTTGGCCCGGGTCCGAGATCGCGGGATCGCGCCGGCGCTTGATGAAGTAAAGTCCAGCAGGCCCGATCAGCAGGGCGATTCCCCCGAGCGTTCCGAGAATCACCGGTACGCTCAGGGAAGGATACGGCGCTCTCAGACCTAGCAGGTAATGATCCATGGCCGCCGCCGTCGTCGAGGCGAAGCACAGCAGGAAGCCGTAGAACGTGAAGTGGTGAAACCAGCGCCGAGCATTAGAATCACGCGTACCGCCGGAGAGATACCGCAGCGTCATTGCGTCGCGAAGTGCAGTCACAATCGACTGCATCCCGCTTGGCGGAGCAGTCACCGGGCCCGATTTTCGCCAGAACCGGAGCACGCCCACGATCACCATCGCCAAAACGGATCCAGCGGCGAAGCCGAAGGTCGCGATCATGTTCGAGTGCGGAATGACGGCATAAAAGTCAGCGCTTTGCGCGGTCGCGCCTCGCGCTCCCCACAGGAAAACCAGCAAGCATACAGCCAGTGCGGGGAGAATCGTTCCGCCGTACCAATGCGGCCAGGCGCACTCGCGGTAAGATTGCGCGCGGATCTCCGCCAGCATCTTCGGCACGTTCACCGCGAATTCGTGCGGCGGCGTGTACGGGCAGGCGTAGTAGCATTCCGCGCAATTGTGGCAGAGGTTGGCGAGGTAATTGAGATCGGCTGGGGAAAAGACCGTTTGGCGTTCCATAGCAGGGAACACGGCGCAGTAGCCTTCGCAGTAACGGCAGGCATTGCAGATTGCCATCACCCGCTGGGGATCAGAGTTGTGCGGCACGCGCAGCCTGCCTCCCCGCGATTCTGCCGAAAACCGCGCCAATCGTCATCCCGATCCCCGCCAGATAGCCTTGGCCGAGAATGTTCCCCGCCATGATCTCTCCCGCCGCGAAGATGTTTGAACTCGCGTCGCCATCCTTCAACCGCACCGCGGCCGATTCCGCGACACGCACTCCCAGATAGGTAAACGTAATGCCGGGACGCAGCGGAAAAGCAAGAAATGGAGGGGAAGCGATCGTCTGCGCCCAGTTCGATTTCGGCGGCGTAATGCCTTCGGTTCGGCAGCCGTCGAGAACGGTGTGATCGAAACGGCCCGGCACCACGGCTTGGTTGAATTCGTTCACCGTGCGCACAGTCGCATCCACGGGCAATCCGAGGCTGGCTGCAAGCTCCGGTATGCTCTGCGCGCACACGGGAGGAAATACGGAGGGCATGAACCTGCCCCGCACCTTCGAATCGAAAATCGAATACGCGATCTGACCGGGTTGCAAGGCGATCAAGCGCCCCCAAATCGCGTAGCGCTTGGGCCACAGGTCCGCGCCCTCATCCTCGAAGCGGCGGCCGTTCTGGTTGACGACGATCCCGAGAGGAAGCGAATCCAGCCTGGTCACGATGCCGCCGTCGAACTTCGGCGAGCGGGCGTCAATCGCGATGGCATGGCACTGACGCGGGTCGCCCACGGATTCGACGCCGTTTTCGAGCAGCGACTTGAGAATCTTCCCTTTGTTATGCGGCGTTCCGCGGATGAGAAAGTTCCGCGCCGCTTCGCCCCAGACTTCTTCCAGCCACTCCAGATTCGATTCGAATCCTCCGGCGGCCGCGACCAGCGCCTTGGCGCGAAACGTCACCGGCTCACCCTCCAGCATCACGGTTCCGCTCTCGAATGCACCGCGCGAAATATTCAAGCCGGCAACTTCCGCATCGTAGAGCACGCGAACGCCCTGCTGCTCCGCCGCGGCATAGCAGGCATTCAGCAGCGCCTTGCCTCCGCCGAGGAAAAACGCGTTGGTCCGCCCCAAGTGAAGCGTTCCTCCGAGCGCTGGTTGAAATCGCACGCCGTGGCCGCGCATCCACGCGCTGGTTGCAAGCGATTCGCGGATTGCGATGCGGGCGAGCCGCGGGTCCGTTTCACCCGCAGTCACCTTCAGCAGGTCGGCCAAGTACTCGTCCTCGAAATATGCGCCTTCTAATACATCAGTGGGTGCCTCGTGCATGCAGCGCATGTTGCGAGTGTGGCGGCTGTTGCCTCCTCGCATTTCGCGCGGAGCGCTCTCCAGAACCAAGACGCTGGCGCCGGCCTCGCGGGCGCTGAGAGCGGCGCACATGCCGGCATTGCCGCCACCGATCACGGCGGCATCGAACTGGGCGTCGACTAGGGGAAGCTCTTTGGCCACTCTGGTGTTATGCTAGCGAAGTCTGGCGCGTATGATACTTCGACGGTCGGCACTGGTCCTGTTGATAGTGGCTGCCGCTACGGCCGCGGCACAGGACCCGATCGCGGTCAGCCCCAGGGATTACAAGATCGAGGTCGACAACGCTTGGGTTCGAGTGTTGCGTGTAAAACAGGACCCCCATGAGAAGACGCCCATCCACGAGCATCCCGCGTCTGTCACCGTCTATTTGACCGACGTGGATCAGCGCTTCACCGGCGAGGATGGAAAAACGCGCGAGGTGCAGCATAAAGCGGGCGACGTCGCCTACGCGAGCGCAGTCAAGCGCGCGGAGGAGAATCTTTCGGACAAGCCGCTGGAGCTGATTCTTATCGAATTGAAACCCGGAGCGCCGAAGCCGATCTCGCCGCCCATTACGCTCGATCCCGTCAAGCTTGATCCCACGCATCACATTGTTGTCCTCGAAAACGATCGAGTGCGCGCGCTACGAACGATCCTGGAGCCGCATCTCAAGAGCCCAATGCATGAGCATCCACCGTACGTGGTTGTGTATATCACCGGGCTTCATGTCACGCAGAAGCTGGGGGACGGCCGGTTAGTCGACAATCCACGGAATCCGGGCGATGTGGCGTGGCGCGACGCGCAGAAGCACGAAACCGAAAACATAGGCGACCGCACGGCCGTGGAGATACAAGTGGAGTTGAAGTGATGGCGGCGAGGAAGCGGCACATGAAGACTGGGAGCGCGGGTTTGGCGTGCGCGGCGGCATTGGCGCTGCTTGCGGCTCCGGCCATGGCGCAGCTCACGAATGCCGCTCCGCAGGCGCGAACCGCTGATGGCAAGCCCGATTTCAACGGCGTCTGGCAGGCATTGAACACAGCGGCTTGGGATATTCAGGACCATTCGGGCGCGCTGGGTGTGCCGCCGGGGCGGGGAGTCGTGGAGGGCAACGAGATCCCCTACCAGCCTTGGGCAGCCGCCAAGAAGCAGGAGAATTTCGCCCATCGGGCCACCGCGGATCAGACCGAGGCCAACTGCTATCTGCCTGGCGTTCCGCGAGCGACCTATATGCCTTACCCGTTCGAGATCGCTCAGACTGCGAAAATGATCGCGATCTCATACGAGTTTGCGCACGCCCTTCGCAGCATCCCTTTGGATGGGAGTCCGCACCCGGACGGCCTGCCCGACACCTGGATGGGCGATTCTCGCGCGCATTGGGAGGGCAACACGCTGGTGGTCGACGTGAAGAACTTCAACGATCAGACCTGGTTCGATCGCGCCGGCAACTTCCATAGCGACGCCCTGCACGTGGTCGAACGCTACACTCTGACCGACCGCGACCACATCCTTTATGAAGCGTCCATCGAAGATCCCAAGGTGTTCACCAAGACCTGGAAGATGAGCATGCCTCTTTACCGCCGCGTGGAAAAAAATCCCGCGGTGCTCGAATACGAGTGTGTCTTTTACTTGCAGGAGGAGAAATTCAAAAATGCTCCGTTCAAATAGCCTGCTCGCGCAGCACTGTGGGGCAGGTCTGCGACCTGCCGGCCACTTCTGCCACTGGCTGCTAAGCCTGATTACCGTCGCTGCGTTTGTTTTCGTCGCAACGGCCAGTGGCCAATCGCCTCCCCCGTCCGCCTGGACGCCGCCACGCACTCCCGATGGCCAGCCCGATCTGCAAGGAATGTACACGCGCAACGGCGTGGTCGGATTGGAGGCGAAGCCGCCGGAGAATCCCATCGATCCCGGCGGTAAGAATCCGTTGTCGGTTTCCAATCGCGCCGATGGCTTGGGTCCGTATCCCAAGATTTTCGGGGAGGGCGGCACCGTATTGCGCGGACAACAAGGGCGGCTGCAGCGCCGCACCGGCATCGTCGATCCGCCTGACAAGAACCTCCCCTGGAAGCCCGAGGAGGACGCCAAGCGGCGCGAGTTTCTGCTGCACATGAACCCGGCGGTGGATCTGCGTCACGTTGAGCTCAATGCCCGCTGCGCATTGCCCGGTCTGTTTCAAGGCGACGATAACAACAACCCGTATCGGTTTCTACAGCCTCCCGGCGCCGTGGTGCTGCTCTACGACTACAACCACACCAGCCGCGTGATTCACTTGGATGGCCGTCCGCATCTTGGAAAGGACATCCGCCTTTTTATGGGAGACTCGCTGGGGCATTGGGACCGCAATTCGCTCATTGTGGACACCACCAACTTCAATGGAAGGACCGCATACTCGCGGGAAATCCCGTATCTCAGCGATGCCTTGCACACCACTGAGCGCTTCACGATTGTGGACGCGAACACCATTGACTACGAAGCCACGATCGACGATCCTACGCTTTTCACCAAGCCCTGGAAGACCGCGGGGTATTTCAGCAGGGCCGCGCAGGGAGTGGAGTCTTTGGAGTTCGCCTGCGCCGAGGGCAGTCAAACTTTGGTGAATATTTTTGGACCGCCGCCCGGCCGATAAAGGAAGAACGATGAGGGAGGAACGATGAAGCTGGCAATGCTGATGATTGTCTTGGCTGCGATATGTGCGGCGCCTGCCACGGCCCATCACGCTTTCGCCGCGGAATTCGATGTGAATAATCCGGTGAAGGTGCACGGAACCGTCACGAAAGTGGAATGGGTGAATCCTCACGCATGGATCTACGTGAACGTGAAGGGCGCGGACGGCCAGGTGGTCAACTGGCACTTCGAGCTGGGTCCTCCCAACGCGCTGTTCCGGCTGGGTTGGAAAAAGGACGCCATCGCGGAAGGCACCGAGGTCGATATCTCCGGCTTCCGCGCCAAGAACGGAGAAAACGTTGGGAACGGCCGCTCGATTATCTTGCCGAACGGAAAAGAGCTGTTCTCAGGCGGCTCGGCGCCCGGATCGGAAGGAGCCGGCAAGCAGTAGCCCACAGAGGCGCGGGCGCACATCACTGTAGTCAAGGAAGCTCGCCCGCGCCTTCGTTGTGGGCGCCTTACCAGAAGCCGCGGGTTACCGGCTGAGGTGAGGAAGATCCCGGTTGTTCTCCATGCACCAGTATTCCATCAGCTCATCGCCGGGTTTCATGCGCGACAAAACACGCGTGTTCTGAATCGGTTTGGTGTACGTCTTGGAATCCTCCCAGGTAACGTCGTAAGCCAAATGCTGCGGGTCGAGAAAATGAATGTGTTCGGTCACGTGCAGCGCATCGCTGGAAGGATGCTCGATGGTGTCGATCCAGGTCTTTCCGTTGAAGCCGATCGTGTCGATCACCAGAGTGTCTCCCTCATACCATCCGACGGAGTTTCCCATCCAGGTGGGCTCCAGATTCTTGGGATGCTGACTGCCATCGGTGCGAACGACGTGAAAGATATTGTTTGACTCGAACAGAATCGCCATGCGCTCGGGAGTCTGGACGATTTCAACCGGATACTCCACCTGCCAGGCCCGCGTGTAGCCCCACGGAAGGCAGTGGCCGGAATAGTCGAAGCGATGCTCCTCGTCCTTCCACACCGCCAATCCGGACTCCGTGAACGGGAGCTCTCCCGATCCTTTCTGCATGCAGCCTGGAGTGTAACTGCCGCAGCCCTTTCCGTCTTTGGTGACGTCGGCGACGCGAGGGTGATCCCAGATTCCGTTGAAGTCCGGTTTACCATTCGGCAGGCGCGGGATGTCGTTCGCCTTCGACACGCCGGACTGGCCTGTCGCCGTGTGAGGCACAAGGAGAAGGCCGGCCAAAAAGGCCGCCGCGATCACCACGGAAACACCGGCACGCGTCGTCATTGAATAACCTCCGTTGCTCTCACAAGCTACGCTGGCGGGTTACTGATGTCAAGGCGGGCGCGATTGAACGCATGCAGGAAAGCCGCCACGCCCGCCAGTTCGCCCGCGCCGAATAACCACCATGCAAAAGGATGCGGAAATCCGCCTGCCATGAGATTCCGATCGTCCCACATGAACGACATCAGAATCAGCGCTCCGCCGAGCATCATTACCACCCAGTGCACCGGGAGCAATCGCATCGGTCTCGCGAGCGCGAGCAGTCCCGCCCCTATGATCGTTATCGACACGATCGACGGCGCGAGAACCGGAGCCGCCCAGGGCACCGGGATTAAGAACAGGATGTCCCAAGTCATGATCGACGGAGGCCAGTGAAGCAACAGTTTCAGGAACACGTAAAAGAAGAGATCCCAGGTTCCGAACGCAATCGCGAACGAAGGCAGCCAGGACGGACGGCCTCCGGCGGCAACCAACGCCACTGACGCCAGCATGATCATCGTGGCCGCCTCGCGCGCGACTTCCACACCCAGCAGCCAAGCCTTGTCGGGCGCACCGTTCCGCAATTGATCCTCAGCGATCAGCGGAAACAGCTCGGCGTCGGGCCGATCGGGACGAAGCGCGTGCCGCAGGGGATCGTAAATGGTGCGCAGATAAACCACCACCGCCGCCTCGACGTAGCCGAAGGAGATGCCGAACAGAATCAGCCCCGCCGCGACACGTCCCCACCTTCTCTCCATCAACCTACTTCCATGAGTCCATGGCTAGCCTCGGAAGGGAGTCGGGAAGAAAGTCCAGCAATTCCAGCCGGACGCCGTTGGGGTCAATCGCGTTCGTAATGCTCGTTTTTGTCGAGCCGGTTTTAGCGTCGTCCACTTTGACTCCCCGCTGCCGCAGCGTCGCGATGGTTGCGTTAAGATTCTCCGGCCAGATGCCGATATGGCTCAGACCCACGGGACGCTCCGCCGTGGCCGGAGCCAGCTCCAGGAACGTATCGCGAGTAATCTGAAGATACGCGAGAGTCGGTTTGCCACTCTGATCTTTGATCGTGAAGGCTTCGCGAAAACCCATCGTCTGCGTGTAGAAGCGCATGGATTCATCGAAGTCCTTCACGTAAATTCCCACGTGATTCAGCCGCAACCCTGGAATCCGGGTCTGCTGTGCGATCGCGGGCTGCATCAAGGTGCCGGGCTGCATCAGCAAGACGCCCACTCCAATCCCCGCGGCGAACAACGCCAGACGACCCAAAATGTCACGCATAAACACCTCCCTTATTTGCCGGCCAAGTGCTCCAGGCTCCTGTTATTTTCGGCGCAAACAAACTCGATCAACTCCGTGTCGGGCATCAAACGCTGGTTCAGTTTGACGGTCCACGGCTTGGTAAACGTTTTAGGATCGTTCACCGTGATCTCGATCTCCAGAGTCCCGTAATTCACGCGCCGGAATCGCTCGGTGATCCTTCCTGCGCTGGTGAAAGGCGTGCCCTCTTCGTCGAGCCACATCAGGTCCCGAAAACCGATCGTCTCCACCACCAGCGTGTCCCCATCCCACTTGCCGGTCGAGTAGCCGAACCACCAGGGTTGTGGATCGTCAGAAGGCAGAGGCCGGCCATCGGTAAAGATTTGCCGCAGCCCTCCGTTCGCCTCGTAAACGATCAGAACCAACCCGGGCGTCTGTATGATCTTGCGAGGCTGGGGATGGAAGTGAAGCTGTACCGGATGCAGCGGCAGGCAGTGCGCGTCCGGATGGTCTTTGCTGTTCTCAGCCAAGCGCTGCTTTCGCAGTTCCGCGGCCCAGGGCTGAAACGGCAAACCTTCGGGAAGCAGAGAGGGCAGATTCTGAAACGGCCTCGGTCCGGGAGCGGGCGGCGCACCAAAACCTGCGGGCGCAGCAACCGGTGCTCCTGGTGCGGTGCCGCGGTCCCAGATTCCCGATAAGTCCGGCCGGCCATCGGAGGTTCTTGGGGCAGGCGCGGTGAGGTTCGCCTTTCCATCGGGAGTCCTCGGTGCGCCGGCCGTTGCGTACGACGGCCATTGAGCGAGAAGCCCGGAAGAAATCGTGAACCCGATAGCCGCCAATTTGGCTGCGGTCGTCATGCCTTTCGATACTATAACGCTACTTCTTCGACGGCGCGGAACGTCTCTTGCGTCACGGCCAAGCATGTGAGAGATTAGGGAGCGTTATGAAACGGAACCTCGACGTCGCGACTTGTGTGATGGCGGTATGCGCCGCTGCGGGCCTCAGCTGGGTAAGCGCAGTGCGCGCTCAGGCGCCCGCCCCGCAGGCCAAGGGCAAAGGCGGAGGCGGGGGCGCCCCCACCGTCATCGGCATGGAAACCGGCCTCACCTATTTCCAGACGCGTTGCATGAGCTGCCATCGCGAGAACGATTCGTCAAAAGCGCCAAGCGCCCGCCGCATCCGCCAAATGACGCCGGAGCAGATCTACGCCGTGGTTTCGAAGCCCAGCCGTCCGGAACACGATCAGGGCCTGACGGATCCGCAGAAGCGCCGCCTGGCCGAATTCATGGGGGGCTACCGGCAGATCGGCAGCGTGGAGGCCGGCAATCCAAAAAATTTCCCCAACGCTTGTCCCTCAAATCCGCCGATGACCGATCCCTATGCGGGCGCATTTTGGAGCGGCTGGGGCGTGGACATCGAGAACACGCGTTACCAAAGGTCGGAAGCCGCGGGAATGACCAAGGCCGATGTGCCTAAGCTCAAGCTCAAATGGGCATTCGCATTTCCGCTGGGTATCAGCGCGTACAGCCAGCCCGCCGTCGCCTCCGGACGTGTATTTGTCGGTACGGATATCGGATGGGTCTATTCGCTCGACGCCAAGACCGGATGCATCTACTGGGGTTATGAAACCGGCGTGACAGTTCGTCCCGCGCTCAGCATCGGTCCGGTGACAGGGCAAGGAAACACCAAATACGCAATCTTTTTCGGTGACGCCAAAGCCAACGTCTACGCGGTGGATGCACAGGACGGAAAGCTGCTGTGGAAGCGCAAGGTGGAGGAATTCTTTTTGGGGCGCATCACTGCGGCTCCGAAGCTTTATAACGGACGCTTGTACGTGCCGGTGTCGTCGTCGGAAGAATGGCAAAGCGGCAATCAGGACTATGAATGCTGCACTTCGCGCGGCAGCGTCGTGGCGCTCAACGCCAGCAGCGGTGAGCAGGTCTGGAAAACCTACGTGATGGACGACCCCAAGCCCACGCAGAAGAACGACAACGGAGTGCAGTTATACGGCCCGGCGGGCGGCTCGGTGTGGAACTCGCCCACGGTCGATCCCGTGCGCCATGCGGTGTACTTCGGCACCGGCGATACCGAAACGGAGCCCGCGCAGCCGCTGGGAGACGCAATCGTCGCCGTCGATATGGATTCCGGCAAAGTGCTGTGGTCCTACCAGGCTCAAGCCAACGATGCTTTCATGGGAGGCTGTGGCGGCCAGAACAAGAGTAAGGCGTGTCCGCAGACGATGGGACCGGATGCCGACATTGGCAACTCGCCCATCCTGAGTACGCTGCCCGACGGTAAACGCGTACTGATCGCCGGAACCAAGGGCGGCGAGGTGTTTGCGCTCGATCCGGATAATCGCGGCGCGCTCCTCTGGCGCGTGGCTGCGAATAGCGGCGGAGGACGCGGCGGTATCGTTTGGGGCGGGGCGGCCGACAGCGAGAACGTCTATTACGGAATGGGCAGCGGAGGCATGTCCGCTCTCAAAATGGCCACCGGTCAGCGCCTGTGGTTCCAGCCGATCAATCCCGCCAATACGCGGATCGGCAATAATGCAGCCGCGACGATTATTCCCGGCGTCGTGTTCGTCGGAGGCACCGACGGCAAGTTACACGCTTTGTCGACCACCGATGGCAACCCGCTTTGGGAATTCGATACGAACAAGAGTTTCGACACCGTCAACAAGGTCGCGGACGCTCATGGTGGCGCGATTTCATCCGTCGGACCGGTGATCGTCGGGGGGATGATGTACATCGGCTCGGGCTACGGCGTCTCGGGTGGGCCCTTCGGAAACGTGCTGCTGGCGTTCGGGCCGGAGTAAATTCTCGAGATCGGCCGCGCTCAAAGGCCCTGGAAGCGGTAAGATAGCTTTTGCTGAGGAAGGTTCACCATATGAAAATTCAAGGATTTCTAATCCTAGCCCTAGCTGCGCTCGCATGGGGTCAGGGCCAGGGTCAGGGCCGGGGCCCAGCCCGCGAAGCCCCCGTGAAAGATGTTCCCTTCGAGCGCATTCTGGGCGCCAACCAAGAGCCCCAGAATTGGCTTACCTATTCTGGCTCCACGATGAGCCAGCGTCACAGCGCGCTCACCCAGATTACGCCGGACAATGCCAAGGATCTGACGCTGAGCTGGGTCTTCCAGGACCGCTCGCTCGATAAGCACGAGGTTACGCCGCTGGTGGTCGATGGAGTCATGTACACCATCCAGAGCCCCAATGACGTGATCGCGCTCGATGCCGCCACTGGTAAAACCATCTGGACCTACGCGCACAAACCCGCGGAAGGAACCCATAATCCCTGCTGCGGCAACCTGTCGCGCGGCGTGGCAATTCTAGGCAACAAAATATTCCTGGCGACGCTGGACGCACAACTGATCGCCATCGACGCACGCACCGGCAAGGAGTTGTGGAAGACCCAGGTCGCCGATTATAAACAGCAATACTCCATGACCCACGCACCCATCGTGATCAAGGATAAAGTGATCGCCGGTGTCGCGGGCGGCGAACATGGCATCCGCGGTTTCATCGCGGCATTCGATGCCGGCACCGGCAAAGAGGTCTGGCGCTTCAACACCGTCCCAGGACCCGGCGAGCCCGGCTACGAAACCTGGCTCGGCAAGGACGGAAAGCCCAACGATTCGTGGATGCACGGCGGCGCGCCCATCTGGGTGACGGGTTCGTATGACCCGGAATCGAACCTGACCTTCTGGGGCACCGGAAATGCCGGACCGGATTGGGACGGCGACGCGCGCCTGGGCGACAACCTTTATAGCTCCTCGGTTATTGCGCTCGATGCCGATACGGGCAAGCTCAAATGGTATTACCAGTTTTCTCCGCACAACGAATTTGATTGGGACGCCACCCAGGTGCCGGTCCTGGCGGACATCCAATTCCAGGGCGCCCCGCGCAAGGCCATGCTATGGGCCAATCGCAACGGCATGTTCTACGTGTTGGACCGCACAACTGGTAAGTTTCTCTTGGGCAAGCCATTCACCAAGGTCAATTGGTCGGACGGCTTCGATGCCAACGGCCGCCCGATCATCGTGTCCAGTGTCAAGCCCACAAAGGAAGGGACGTTGGTTTACCCCGGCAATCAGGGAGGAACCAACTGGTACAACCCGTCGTTTAGCCCGGACACCGGTTTGTTCTATATTCCGGCGTGGGAAAATACTTCGAGCACATACATGAAAGGGGAGGCGCCACCCGAATTTCACGAAGGCCAAAGCTTCAGCGGGGTCTTCCCGCGAGGCGGAGCCACCACTGACGACGTGTTCAGCTCCATCGTCGCGATGGATCCGAACACCGGCGAACGCAAGTGGACCCATCGCTTGGCAGCGCCTTCCATCGAGGCCGGCATCCTGACCACAGCCTCCAACCTGCTTTTCAGCGGCGGCCGCGATGGAGCCTTCTACGCGCTCGATGCCCGTGACGGCAAGACGGTTTGGGAAACGAATCTCGGGCCTTCGGTATCCGCGGGTCCCATGACCTATATGGTCAATGGGAAGCAGTACGTCAGCATTCAGGCTGGCAGCGCTTTGTTCACGTTCAGCCTGCGCTAAGTCAGAAACTGTTACTGAGCCGCGACCGTAGGAAGCGCATGCGCAAGTACTCAGCCTTCAAGCAGCGCCTTGCAGTACGCCGCTGCCGAGGGGTCATTCTCAGCCGGCGCCCATACGGCGAATTCCTTGTCACTCGCGGGTTCCCAAGGCCCGGGCTTCACTTCGAAGCAAACCACGCGCGGAGTTCTCGCTAGAATCGTGTGCCACACACCGGGCTTGATATCGATGCCCCAGAGGCGGCCTTCTGGCGACTCCGTGCCGAGCGAATAACGGGCGGTAATCGATCCGTGCTCGTCGAAGAGGATCAGATCCGCGGCGCCTTCGAGAACCAGAAACGATTCCGATTTCGGAGGATCGGAGTGGCGATGTGGCCGTATATAGGTCCCGGACAATAGAACGTTGAGAAATCGATGTGGGTTGTCGGTGGGGCCGGTATGGAAATTGTGATTCATACGGCGGCGGGGACAGGCCGCCGCGAGGTCCGAGACCGTGTCGAAGAGCGACCCGGTGATCAGCTTTACTTCACTCATTCTTTAAGCTTATCCGCTTCCTTGAGCCGCGGCCGAAGGATGTGGATGCATGTCCATGCTCAGCCTTGATATTCTGGGACGCGGAACCACGTTTATTTTATGAGCGGGAGGATTTTATGAAATCGATAGGAATGCTCGCGATTGCGCTTGGGGCCTTCGTTGCGATGGTGGCCTTGTCCCAGAATCCGCCTCCTGCTGCTCCACGGACGGGGCCCGGAGTGCAGGCCGCCCAGGATGCCAAAGAACCGGACGTGCTGAAGACGTGCAAAACTCCGCCCCCGGCCAGAGGCGGCGGACCAGGCGGTGGACAAGGGAAGGGTGGACAGGGCAAGGATGGAAAAGGCCGCGGCCCGGCTCCCGCTCCGGCGGCGGCCGGTCCCAAAGAGGTGACGGAGATTCCCGGCGTCGTCGCGGCAGGCGCGCAATGGAAAGAGGTCTGGACAGTTACCGGCAATAACGCCGACGGCATCATCCCCACCAAAGATGGCGGCATTCTGATCGCGCAGAACGATAACAGCTCGGTGGTGAAGCTCGACAAGGACGGCAAAGCCTCCGTCGCCTATATGGGCCTCAATACCAGCGGCTCGGTCGCCATGAACTCCAAGGGCGCCCTTTTCGTCGCAAACCGGGGGCTGAACCCATCTATTGAAGAACTCGCGCCGCAGCGCAAAATGCTGGCGAACAAAATCAACGGCGATCCTCTGGATTGCATCGGCACCGTTCTCAATGACATCACCGCCGACAGCAAGGGCGGAGTGTACTTCACCAGTGGCACCGTCTTTTACGCGGACCCAAAGGGCGTGGTCACCCGCTACGGCATGAATCTGAATACCAACGGCATCATCCTCAGCGCCGACGAAAAGCACCTCTTCGTCACCAACGGAGCTGCGCTCGTGGAGTTTGACGTCCAAAAAGACGGCTCGCTCACCAACCAGCGCGAATTCGCGAAGTGGGATAGTGGAGGCGGAGACGGCAGCACCTTCGATACCGCCGGACGCATGTACGTCACCACCAATGCCGGCGGCATCAAGGTGATCTCACCCGATGGCAAATTTCTCGGCACCATCCCCGCGCCGCATCCCGTCCTTAGCGTGACCATCAGCGGCCCGGATCGAAAGACGCTGTATGCCGTCGCCAGGGAAGCCCCCCCGAACGCGGTCGCGACGGACTGGATCATTGCCCTCCCGATCGTCGCGCAGGGCCCGAAAGGACGCGCCAAGTAAGATGCGGCATCCGTTTCTTGTCCTTGGAATCGCGACCTGCGGGATCGCGCTCACGGTGAGTGCGCAGTACCAAGCCTCTTTCAAGGTCACCTGGGTTGAGCCTGGCAGTAATGCGATCCTGCCCGAGTTCGACGCCTTCGATAGCGTCGAGGGAACGCTCGGAGTTCTCAACGCGTCGGGACCCGTAAACACCGAAGGTCATCCGTTTTTCACCGCGCTCGGGACCAACGGGCGAGCCTGCGTGAACTGTCATCAGCCGACCTATGGGATGAGCGTCTCCGTAGCGGGCCTGGTCGAACGTTGGCGGACGACCGACGGCAAGGACCCGGTATTCGCGGCGTTCGATGGTTCCAATTGCCCTAGTCTGCCGCAGGATCAGGAAAGCTCGCACTCGCTTCTGCTCAAACGCGGTCTGTTCCGAATTCCGCTCTCTTGGCCGCCCAAGAACGCCGACGGCTCGCCGAAACCGGTCGAGTTCACGATCGAAGTGGTGCGCGATCCAACCACATGCAACTCCAGCCGTCAATACGGGCTCCAAAGTGCGGAGCCGACGATTTCCGTCTATCGCCGTCCGCGCCCGGCGGCGAATTTGAAATACGTGATTTCCGGCGCTCGGCCGATCGATCTGAAATCCGGCAGGCTGTCTGATGTCGATCCCGAAACCGGGAAGCCCGTCAGCATGAATCTCATGACCGACGCCCGTGAGGCGACCCTGAAGACCCAAGCGTTAGACGCGATTATGGGCCACGAGCAAGCTCGTACGGCGCCCTCGCGCCAGCAGCTTGAAAAGATCGTTGAGTTTGAATCGCAGGTTTACGTCGCGCAGCAGGCTCATATCTTCGGAGGGCCCTTGGCCGTCGCCGGCGGACCGCCCGCGCTGGGAGTGGCCGCGTTGCGCGATCATCCAGCCGGCGTCGCCGATAACCGCAGCAGCCATGATCCAGTCTTCGGGCTTTTCAGTACGTGGAAGGGACCCGATTACATCCGCGCGTCCATCGCCCGCGGCGCGGACATCTTTATGTATCGCCAGTTTTGGCTGCGCGATGCCGCGCACCTCAACAACACAGGTGTGGGCAATCCGATCAAGGGCACGTGCGCGTCCTGTCACAACTCTCCCATGACCGGCCAGGACCTTTCGGCCGGCTGGGTCGACGCAGGCACGACAAATTTTCCCACGTGGACCGAACCGCCTACATGGGCGGAATCGAGCGAACTTCCGGTGTTCAAAATCACCTGCGCTCGCGATGCCGATCCGCATCCTTACCTGGGACGCGTCATCTACACTACGGACCCGGGCCGCGCTCTCATTTCAGGTAAGTGCGCCGATGTCGGCTCGATTGTCATGCAGCAGCTCCGCGGCCTGGCTGCGCGAGCCCCCTACTTCGCGAACGGATCGGCCAAAACCCTGCGTGACGTGGTCGACTTCTACGATCGCCGCTTCGACATGAAACTCTCCAGCGACGAGAAGGAAGACCTCATCGCCTTCCTGGGGGTTCTCTAGTGGGGCAGGTCTCAGACCTGCCGGTTGTACGGTGCCTCGGCATGGTCTTGCTGGCGTCGATGGCAATGGCCCAGCAGCGCAACTTCGTCTCTTGCCCGATCGTCCGCGACACCAAAACTGTCCCCTGCTACCTGGCCGAGTATGACGGCGAACTGTACTATCTGGGGATGCAGCAGGACGTCGCCAGTGAGTTTCACGCACCCCAGTTAAAGCACGAGGTGCTGGTCGAAGGCCGCGTTGCCGAAGGCCCGCGGGTCTGCGGCGGCATTCCACTTCAGCCAGTCTCCATTTCCGTTCTGAAAGAAGTCAACCTGACTTGCAACACCCTGCTGCCGCCCGAGCCTGGAATGGATGCGCCTCCCGCTTCCCCGCACCCTGCTGCCCGCCGCTCCGACGCCGGCGAGTTCACGGTTCTTTACGCATTCAACGACGACGATCTCGATTACGCAGGCAACCTCGTTGTCACCGAAGCCGCGGCCTACGCCAAGCGAATCGGCGCAACCAAAGTAAAGGCCGCGGGATACCGCGCCACCACAATCCTGTCGAACGGAGGCCATCTCATCGAACAGGCTGGAATCGCCGAAAAGCGTGCGCAAAATATCGCGACGCTCCTTCGCGGATTGGGTGTCTCGGGTGTGACGCCGGAGTGGAAGGTTGAACCCGAGCCGGGCGACGGGGTGACCGACCCTTCTCGCCGCCACGTGACCATCCTTGTTACCCGTTAGCGGGTCAATGCGTCATCGCGTAGACAATGTAGTTGATCCCAGTGCGGATGCCTAACGCGGAGTATTTTTCGGGATAGCGGGGATCGTCGGCCCACTCCCAGGAATCGCCGGTGTCGTGATTGAACAGGACGGTCAATGTGATGCGGTCTTTGTCGTCGTAGATGGCGCGCCAGTGCGGGTCGGAGCCGCCATTCAGGTAGGGTGTGCGGCTTCCGAGGCTCCACTCTCCGGGCACCTGGTAGCGCTGCTCCAGATCGAAGACCGAGTGAAAGATGGGATCGGGATCGGGAATCTCCACAATGGGGCGGCCGGGGAAGAGGTGCTCCATATTGCGCTGAAAATACGCCCAATCGCTGGCGCCCCAGAAGTCGTCGCCAAGGATGAAGCCGCCGCGCGCGAGATATTCGCGAATCTTGGCGTATTGCTGCTCGGTGAAGTTCCACTGGTCGGGGCCGGCGCAATAAAGGAACGGCCAATTGAAAATTTCATCTTCGTCGAAGGGATCGACGGCCTGCTCGACGGAGCGAACATCGATATTGGTCAGGCGGCGCACGGCCAGGACAAAGTGGCGGTCGGCGCGCGGATAATCGTTGGTCCATGCGCTGTTGCCTTCCTTGTAGTTGAAGCGGTATAGCCAACCGAAAATGCCCCAGTTGCCTTGCGGATACATCATGCGCGCGAAGACGAACTCGGTCTTGTCCCGATAATCCGGAGGCTTCGGAAAGTCGTTGTAGCCTTCCTGGCTGATGTATTCGCGAAAGGGCTTTTGAAACGCGTACAGGCCGCCCACGGCGGCGAGTCCGATGGCGGCAATGCGAAGCCGTCTCACACGTCCAGGCTAACATCGAGTCCGACATAGTTCTCGGCGAGCGATTGCGCGGCTGCGTGCGAAGTGCACAGGTAGTCGAGCTCGGCGAGCTGGCGGCGGCGGTCGAAGGCGTTGTGATCGGGAAAGCGATGCAACAGGGAGGTCATCCACCAGGAGAAGCGCTGGACCTTCCAGGCGTGGCGCAGACAGATGGCGGAATAGCGATCGAGCAGGTCGTGCGTATTGCGGCGGTAGTGCTCGGTCAAACCTGCGGCGAGCACACGGACGTCCGCGACGGCCAGGTTCAAGCCTTTCGCGCCAGTAGCGGGCACGATATGGGCGGCGTCGCCGGCAAGAAACAGGTTGCCGAAGCGGAGCGGTTCGGCGACGAAGCTGCGCATGGGCGCGACGTTCCTCTGCAACACCGGGCCTTCGATCAGCTCGGCGCCGAGGTTCAGGCGCGTGTGCAACTCCTCCCAGATGCGGGCGTCCGGCCACGCGGCGAGATCCTCATCCGGGTTGCATTGCACATAGAGGCGCGAGATTTGGGGTGAGCGCATGCTGAGCAGAGCGAAACCTCGGTCATGATTGGCGTAGATCAACTCCTCGGAGGCCGGCGGCGATTCGGCGAGGATGCCGAGCCACGCGAAGGGATAGACTCGCTCGAAGATGGTGAGCGCATCCAGAGGAATGGCGGCGCGGGCGACCCCGTGGAAGCCGTCGCAACCGGCGATGAAGTCGCAGTCGAGTTCATGCTCCTGACCGTTTTGGCGGTAGCGAATGCGCGGCCGGACGCCGTCGATGCCGTCGAGGCCCGTGGCTTCGGCCTCAAACAGAATTTGGCCGCCGGCGGCGAGGCGGGCGGCAACCAGATCCTTGATCACCTCCTGCTGGGCGTAGACGGTGATGGAGCGGCCGGTGAGCTCCTCAAAGTCGATGCGATGGGAGCGGCCGGCGAAGCGCAGCTTGATGCCGCGATGGGTGAGTCCTTCGCGCTGGACGCGATCCCCGACGCCGGTGCCCTTCATAAGCTCTACCGTGTTGTATTCGAGGACGCCCGCGCGCACGCGGTGCTCGATGTAATGACGCGTGTGGGCCTCGAGCACCACGGATTCGATGCCTTCGAGATGCAGCAGATGTGAGAGGAACAATCCGGCGGGTCCTGCTCCGATAATGCCGACTTGGGTACGCATGGGCTTCCATCACGATACTCCGCGCAATGGTGCAAAGGAAAGTTGGCCGAGGGAGCCAAGATTAAATTTGCCGATGAGGATTTTCATGTGGAGAACTTCGCAATCATAACCGTTTCATGGAATCGGGGATCGTGAATGAATGACGAGGAAAGTCGGGACCTCGAGGACGTGATAAATGAAGAAAGCCGGCGTGGACGGCGCCCGGTCGACATAGGCACGGTGCGAATCAAGCGGGAAAGGCTGGCTCTGCTTAAGAAGCTGCTAACGTTGGCGGCCGAGGAGGAATTTGTCGAAGCTATACGGGCTTTCGGCCTGATCGAGGGGACGTCGGAGTTCTCAGATGCTCTCGACGCTTGGCGCGAGTTTCGACCTTAGCCACCACCTCGGCTAGCGCCGACCACTTCGCATCCACCTCCGTGGCTGGCAATCCTTGGGAGTGCCGGTCCAGCACATTCAACAATTTGTTCGCGGCCGTATCGAGACTTTTTTTGCGATCCATGCCTGATACCAGATTACCTCACGGCTTGCCGAGAGAGCACAGCGGATCTCCGATGACGATGTTTTGCCAGCTCAGACGTGGGATGGACAAATAGTAACTGTCGGCCAGGTTGCGGCCCTTGTAGTAGGCGGGCAACAGGATATTGGGGTGGGGAGTCATGTTGAGGTAAGGCTCGTAGACGTGGCCCGAGGCTCCCGTGGCGCCCTCGTGAATATAGTCGGCGGACAGGCTCTGAGGGCTGCCGGCAAACCAAAGCTGGGTCGACCCCCAGTCGCTGATGTTCCAGTTTTCGGGCGGCCGCACGAAGGTTCGGCCGTCGGAGGAAACAAACTCGGTCATGATTGCGCCGGGTAGCCACTGAAAATGGTTGTAACGGTCATGGCGGTTCTTGTCGTTGGACCCCCAACCGGCATACCCGATCACGTCAGTTTGGTGGTACAGCACGGTGGTGGTTTTATCCAGCACCACCCGATCGGGGGGCAGGAGCGACGCCGCGGTCGCGAGCCACGCTTCGCCTTCGGGATTCCCGCGTCCGGCAAGATCGATAACGAATTTACCGCGGTTGACGGCGCGCAAAGAGCGGTCGATCATCCCTTTCACCTCGTCGAAATCGTAGGCGGCGAGCCGTGTGACCAGGTAGATCGGAAACTGGGGATGCGAGAATGCGTCGCTACTCCGCCCGAAGAAGGGATTCGGCACTGAACCCGCGATGGGATGCGGCGCGCGGGTGATATCCGAATAGAGCAAAGTGAGCTCGCTGTCTACCGAGGCCGCGTCGCCGGAGAGGCCGTCGCTGCCGGGGATCTTCAGCGGCACGCCGAGCGTGGTCACGATATACAGAACATTCTCCACCAGATTGTTCTTTTTGAGGCAGTTGGCGATGGGCGCTGCGATTTCCGAGCCGTACTGGGCACGTGGGATGGCCTCGTCGGTGGTGGTGTGGAGATGGCAGATGTTGCCAGACGGGATCGCCCGGCGCAGGGCGTAGTATTCCCCGATGGAGCGGGAAACCGGGGAAGCGTCGTTGACCACGACGAGCACGTTCTGCGGCGTTTGGGCGAAGCCGTTGGCGGCGAGTGTGCATGCGCCCAGACTATAGATGATGATCCGGGCCGCGCGTGTCATCCGGCTTCAGTCTAGCAGAGGCGTTGTCGGTCGTCGGGTGCTCCTGATTGCTCCGGGCGTTGCTCCGGGTCGCGTCTGGTCGTGAACCTGATATATGATCTATCCGTATGCGCGTCTCCAGTGTTTTCATATTTATCCTGGCAGGCGGTGTGACGGTCGCCCAGCACGCCTACACCGCCGGCGACATAGAGGACGGCGCGTTGCTGTACCGCAACACGTGCGTCGCTTGCCACGGCCCGGACGGTAACCTGGTAGCCGGCGTAGACCTGGCGCACGGAAAGTTTAAACGCGCGGCGAACGACGACCAAGCCGTCGCCATCATCCGCAACGGGATTCCCGGCACTCTCATGCCGCCGGCCACGATTACGGAGTTTCAGGCGGGGACCATCGTGGCCTACCTGCACTCGATCGGGACCGCCGGGGCGGCAAGTTCGGCATTAACCGGCGATGCCACTCGCGGCAAGGCGATTTTTGAGGGCAAGGGCGGCTGCATGAGCTGCCATCGCATAAGAGGTCAGGGCACCCGCCTCGGCCCTGACTTGAGCGATATCGGAGCGTATCGCCGCGCCCCGGAGATCGAACGCTCCATCCTCGATCCCGACGCTGAAGTGCTGCCGCAGAATCGGAGTGTCCGGTTGGTCGCTAAAGATGGGACCATCATTACGGGAAGGCTCATGAACGAGGATACGTTCAACGTGATGATTCTCGATTCCAAGGAGCGGCTGATGGCCTTCTCCAAGCCAGACCTGCGCGAGTTCACGTTTCTCGATAAATCTCCTATGCCGTCCTTCAAGGACAAGCTGAGCGCGCAGGAGCTGGCTGACGTGGTTGTTTATCTGAGTTCGTTGAAGGGAGTCGAGGTCAAATGAAGCGTGCCCTTTTTGTGTTGTTTTCGATCGGGAGTTGTGCATCCGCGCAAGTCACCTTCGATCGCATTCTGAACGCCGCCAAAGAACCTCAGAACTGGCTGACCTACTCCGGAGCATTCGGCAGCCAGAGGCACAGCTCACTCGCGCAGATAACGCCGGCCAACGTCAAGAACCTGGAGCTGCAGTGGATCTATCAGACGCGCTCGCTCGAGAAGTTCGAGGCAACGCCGCTGGTAGTGGACGGCGTCATGTATACGGTCCAGCCCCCCAACGACGTTATGGCTCTGGACGCCACCACCGGCCGCGTCTTCTGGATTTATACCTACAATCCCTCGCCGGAGTCGCGTCCTTGCTGCGGACGTGTGAATCGAGGTCTGGCGATCCTCGGCGACACGCTTTTCATGGGAACGATTGACGCCCACCTGATCGCCATCGACGCCAAAACCGGACGCCCTATTTGGAATCGCGAGGTCGCCAAAGCGGCTTCGGGCTATGCGCTGACGCACGCTCCGCTGATCGTCAAGGATAAAGTGATCGTCGGCACTGCCGGCGGCGAATTCGGCATCCGCGGCTTCATCGCCGCGTACGACGCGAACACCGGAAAGGAAGTCTGGCGTTTCCATAACATCCCCGAGCCCGGCGAGCCGGGCCATGAGACCTGGAAGAACGACGGCTGGATGCACGGCGGCGGTTCGGTCTGGGTCACCGGCTCCTATGATCAGGACTCGAACCTTACTTACTGGGGCATCGGCAACCCCGGTCCCGACTGGAACGGCGATCCTCGCCCCGGCGACAACCTCTATACGGATTCGGTGGTTGCGCTGGACGCCGATACCGGCAAGCTGAAGTGGTTTTACCAATTCTCGCCGCACGACGAGTTCGACTATGACTCGGTGCAGGTCCCCGTCCTGGCGGACATGCAGTGGAAAGGCCAACGGCGCAAGGTCATGCTGTGGGCCAACCGCAATGGTCTGTTCTACGTGCTCGACCGGACCACCGGTGAGTTTCTACAAGGCAAGCCTTTCGTGGAAGTGAATTGGATGAACGGCTTCGACGAGAAGGGACGGCCCATGCGCGTTCCGGGCAAAGTACCCTCGCGCGAGGGAACCTTGATTTCACCCGGCAATCAAGGCGGCACGAATTGGTATTCGCCGTCTTATAGCGCCCGCACCGGCCTGTTCTACATTCCTACTTGGGGCGATTACACTTCGATCTATACCAAGAACGACGCCGAGTACGAGGAAGGCAAGAATTACGGCGGCGGACGGCCCAGGGCAACCGTGACGCTGGCCCGCGCGCCCCTGAATCTGCGCAAGGATGGAGAAGGATTCGGCGCGATCCGCGCGATGGATCCGAAAACCGGCGAGCGTAAATGGGAGTTCAAGATGGCCGACGTCACCGACGCTGGTATTCTCACCACGGATTCCGACCTGCTCTTCAGCGGTGGACGCGAAGGATTTTTTTACGCTCTCGACGCTCGCAACGGCAATCTGCTGTGGAAGACGACGTTGGGCGGCCCGGTGCAGTCGGGGCCGATAACATATTCGGTGAACGGCAGACAATACGTGTCGGTTAACGCCGGCAGCTCGTTATTCGTATTCGCTCTGCGCCAGTAACTATTATCCAGTGGCCCCTCCATGACTTTCGCCGTTCGGAATTGTAACCCGTCATGGAATCCGTGATTGCGGGACTTGCCGAATACGGCTATTGGATCCTGTTCGCCGCCGTGTTTCTGGAAACCGTGGGCATTCCCATCCCCGCCGCGCTGGCTTTGCTCATCGGGGGGGCGGCGAGCGCGCGTGGATCGCTGCGGGCCTCCTACGCCTTTCCAGGCGCGCTGGCGACGATTCTCGCCGGAGACACGCTCATGTTCCTGATGGGCCGTTATACGGGATGGTGGCTGCTGGGGTTGCTTTGTCGGCTATCGCTGAATCCGGATTCCTGCATCTTGCGCTCCGCGGATTCGTTTTACAAGCGGGGCCGCATCATGCTGGTGTTCGCGAAGTTTATCCCCGGCATTAACTCCATCGCGCCGCCGATGGCGGGCACCATGAACATGCGCTTGAGCCAGTTTCTCTGGCTGGATCTGGCGGGCGCGTCTTTGTATGTCGGCGGATATTTTGGGGTGGGCTATGTTTTTAGCGACGCGCTCAGCGCGATCGCGCGCGGCTACCATGCACTCGGGCTGGTGGTTGGGTGGATCTTGGTTGCAGCAGTGGCGGCCTACGCGGGAGCGCTCGTGCGGATGTGGATCAAGGCTCGCGGGCTCAGCGCGGTTCCGTTGGTGGATCCGGTGGAGGCGGCTCGCGGGATGTCGGCGGAGAATGCGGTGATTTACGATGTGCGCAGTCACGGATACTACGACGCCAAGGCGATGCGCATCAAGGGGTCGCGAAGACTGGATCCGAATGCACTGCATCACTCGGAAGAGAAGATGCCGGACGGGCGGAAAGTGTATCTGTACTGCACCTGCATCCGTGAGGCGACCAGTTCTCGTGTGGCGCGGGAGTTGATCGCAAAAGGCGTGCGGGTCGCGGTGATCAAGGGAGGCTTGCGGAAGTGGAAGGAGGCAGGGCTGCCCGTCGAGGCCGTGCCAGAGGAGGAACTGTCGGCACTGCCGGTGTTTGAAAGGTGAGTGCGGCTGTTGACGACGGCGCGGCCTCGTGGCGCACGCACTCCTGCGTGCAGTGTCGAGACTCGTCTCGACATCACGATGGAGCGGACACGCCGCTCCATATCTGTCACGATGGAGCGGACACGCCGCTCCATATCAATTCCCGCTGGGCGGTTCAGCGTGTTCTACCACGAGCACCGGCAATGGCATCTTTCTCTTTTCCAGTTGCGGCCCGATACGAATCGAGTGCGGCAAAGACGCTAAGGCCCGCATCCAGACCGGCGGTGTCGACCGGCTCGACATTCCGCGCCCCATCGCCGCCTTTCTCTTCGGTTCGAGCTCTTCGCGGCGCGCCGACTTCAAAGTGGAAATCCCAAACGCCATCGAGATTCGTTTCATCAACGACCGGCAGGTCGATTCCTGCATATGCCAGGCTTGGCAGCTGGCGGGTGAATTCGGCCATGGTCATGTTATGGCAGTCGCGCCGTTGTAGTCCATCGTCTGTGGAACTCTAACCGCACTGCTGCCGTCCTCCGTCGCCCTTTTGCATCTGCAAAGGGCGTTTGCCGCGCACGAGGACGTAAGCCGGTGCGTCTCTGGTCTCCCGGCGGATCACCAACTTGAATCGATCTGCCAGATCATGTGCGAGAAATGCGGTCGCGTTAACTTGGTCACGAACCGGAGACCAGGATCTCCGCCAGCTCCGCGGCGCGATCCGCGAACCTCTGTCCTAGAGCGAATTTCCTTGCCGCTTCTCCCATCCTGTTTCGTCCCGCATCGTCGGCGAGCAACCTCGCGATGGCTGCCGTCAGTTCATCCGGCTGCACGATCGCGCCAAACTCGTCACGCATGACGCTGCGCGCGCCATGATGATCCAGGCACACCGCCGGGAGCCCATGCGCCAGCGCCTCCAGCAGCGTCAAGCCGTAACTCTCATAACGCGACGGGAACACAAACAGGCCGGCCAGCGCGAAAAACGCGGTCTTGCGCCGGCCCGTGACATGGCCGGGAAAGACAACACGAATGCGCCGCAGCCGCGCGGCCACGCGCTTCAGCTTCTCCAGGAATCGCTGCCCCTGCATGAACGCCGCATCGCCGCACACGAACAACCACAGCGGCGTTTGCGGAAAATCGTCGCGTCGTTCCCATTCGAGCAAAGCCTCAAGCAACAGGTCTTGCCCCTTTTCCGGAGAGATGCGGCTCAGGGTCAACAGCACGCGCGCATTTTCAGGCACGCCGAATTCGCGGCGCAAAGATTCGGCATCGCCGGGCGCACCCGCGTCCGGCTCTACATCCAACGTCCCCCAGGGCAGCACATGCACGCGCTCCGGCGGACAAAAAGGATAGCAGCGCAGCATGACATCGCGCATTCCTTCGGACGGCATGATCAGCCCGCGCGAATAGCGCACGCTCGCCTCTTGTTTCTCCCATACCAGGCGAGCCATATCGGGCAGCAGCGCGCGCAGCCGGGAATACCAGCGCACCGTGGTCTCCGGACGAATCCATCCGCGGCCATACATCGCGGCGACGTAGCCGACCACATCCACGTGATAGATGGTGTACACGCGATAACCTCGCGCGGCCAGCTTCTCGAAGTCCGGCCCCTCGGAGACGTCGTTGGCGAGCACGACAGTCTTCGCGGGATCGTGACGCAGGATCTCCTCCGTGGCGGCCCACTCAAACGCGCGCGAGAAGCGGGCATATGCCCGCTCGCCGAATCGCACCAGATCCCGGCCCGAGGGCGCCGATGGGCCGAGCACTTCGGATGAGATCAGGCGAAACGGAAACGGACGCGTGCGGTTCCACTCCTCGACCAACCAATCGCACACCGCCGCACCGCCGCCCAGAGGCACGGATTGGCGCGCGAATCCTCCATGCGCCGCGATGTAGAGAACCTCGATGCTCACTCAGACGTGACGGATAACCGCTCCATGACTGTCGCGGCTCAGAATCGGTGTTTTACGCGTACAGCCATTTGCTGAGCCGCGACAGTCATGGAGCGGTGTCGAATCCTGACTTTCGCGCCACATCACGCTTCCTCCACCGGCGCGTATTCCAGAACTAGAATCGTAATGTCGTCGCGCACCACTCCGCCCTCGCTGAAGCGGTCCAGCGCGGCCAGCAGCGCGGCGTGCAGCTCTGTTGCGCTATCCCGGAAATGATCGCGGGCGCAGGCGCTCAGGCCCTCGGTGCCGAAAAATTCGCCCTCGCTGTTCTCCGTCTCAGTCAAGCCGTCGCTATAGATCACGACTTTATCGCCGGGCGCGAGCCGCACCTCGACCACTTCCACCGTGGCGTCCTCGATCATCCCCACGGGCATCCCCGAGGTGTGCAGTTTCCGCAGCCGACTGTCCGCGCTCACCAGAAACGGCGCGCAATGCCCGGCGTTGGCGTAGCGCAGCAGCCCGGTCGAGTCCAAGGTGCAATAAAACACGGTAGCGTATTTTTCCCCGCGCGTGCGATCCAGCAGGAACGAGTTGAGCAGCGACAGCATACCTTCCAGATCGTGCGGATTCGACGACGCAATCAGAAATACGCCTTGCAGCAGTCCGGCCAGCAGCGCGGAGCTAACGCCTTTGCCGGACACGTCGGCCACCACGGCGGCCCACAGCCCGGGCGTGATCTGCTTCACGTCGAAGTAGTCGCCGCCCACCTGCGTCGAAGGCTGGCTGGATCCGGCCGCGCGGAACCAGCCATCCAGCGGCATCGAAGCGGGCAAGAGCCCCTGCTGGATGTCGCGAGCCACTTGCAGTTCATTCTCGATGCGCGTTTTGGCGCGCTCCTCCTCCATCAGGCGCGCGTTTTCTAAGATTGTGGAGGCTTCGATCGCGAGGGTTTGCAGCAGCTCGCGATTGCCGGCGGAAAGGTCGGCGGGCATGGCGCGGGAATCCAGATACAGCAGTCCTATGGTGGACTCGGCGGCGTTGCTCACACGCGTTTCCTCCGAGGATCCGCTGCGAATCTGCACCAGCGGCAGGCACACCACGCTGCGCAGCTCCAGCTCCGCGACGGTCATCTCCGGACGCACGCCCCGCTCCACCAGCGGATCGAAGGTCATCGAGAGCAGATCGCGGCGCGAATGCAAGGCGCGCTGGATCACCGAAGTGGGCATGCGCAGATCCTCGGCGGGAAGCTGTTTGCCGTCCTTGTCGCGAGCCACCGCTACCTCCAGCTCCCCGTCCTTGCGCGGCGTTTCCTTGCGTAACAGCAGGAATCCGCGCTCGCAACCGGTCACCGCCAGCGCCGCGTCCACCACCGCGGTGAGAACCTCGGTTGTCGAGAGTGAATTCTGCAATGCCCGCGCCACTTCCATGAGGCTGCGGAGCTTGCCCAGATGATTCCCGCCCTCGGCGCCGGTGCGCGACGTGGTCGAAAACTGATCCAGGATGCGATGAATCTCGCCCGGCTCCAACGTGAAGGTGATCTGATAGGATTCGCGCACGCCGAAGTCGATGCGGTCGGAATTGCGCAGCACGTGCCTGCCGATCTGCACGCCGTTGACCCAGGTGCCGTGGCGGCTGTTGAGATCCTCGATGACATACTGGCCGTGTTCCGCGAAAATGCGCGCGTGGGCGCGGGAAACGCGATTGTCCCGCAGCACCAGGTCGTTGTCGGTATGGCGGCCCAGCACGAACGGCAGCGGCCCTAAAGGGACGCGCGAGCGCTGACCGGAAGGGTTCAGGATCAGCAGGGAAGCCGGCGGAAGGCCCTTCCGCTTCTCGGGGTGTCGAGCAGCCGCGTCCATGTCGTGGTTAGCGGTCAAATGGCCGCGGGCGCGGCCTCCTCTTGCGCGCGGAGCGCCCGGCAGTGCGAGCAGTAGCCCCCCACCTCGGTTCTGGCGAACGCAATCTCGAAGCCGAACTGCGACTCCACTTGCGACCGCAGATGCTGCAATTCTTCGCCGAAAAACTCTTCCACGCGCCCGCAGCGAAGGCAGATGATGTGTGCGTGTTCCTTCTTGAGCCGGGTCTCGTAGTAATGCTGGTCGCCCTGAAAGTGCGCAAGGTCGAGCTCGTCCACCAGGCCGCCTTCTTTGAGCAGCTTCAAGGTGCGATACACGGTGACGCGGTTGAGCTTGGAGTCCTTCTCGCGAGCCATCTGATACAGGCTTTCGGCGTCCAGGTGCATGCCGGAGCGGTCGATCAGTTCCAGCAGCAGCCGGCGTTGGCGCGTCAGCCGCACCCCGCGCTGCCGCAACGAATCCTGAATCCCGGCAGGCATCCTAACAGTGACTGTAGCAAATCCGGTGCGCAGTCTGATATCGTAGCCACTTCCTATCGCTGGCAGGAGGAACGTCATGCGCGAGCTTCATCTTCATCTTTTCCCGATTCTCGGTGCGGCGGTGGCCCGGATGGCGCTCGGCGCGCTGTGGTATTCGCCTGTGCTCTTCCTCAAACCGTGAACGAAGATGACGGGCATCGGTGAACAGCAAATGAAGCAAGGCATGGGCGGCAAGATCGCCGGGGACGTCGTAGGCAGCCTTCTCATGGCGTTCGTGATGGCGCACATGGTTGGGTGGGCTGGCGCCATCGATGCGGTGGTGGGCATGGTTGTGGGATTTCTGTGCTGGATCGGATTTGTTGCCGTCGCCACGATCAGCTCGGTGACCTACGAGAAGCGTCCGTTCAAGCTGTTTGCGCTGCACAACGGCTACAACCTCGCGTCGCTGCTGGCAATGGGCGCGATCCTCGCGGTTTGGGGCGGAGCTGTTCCCGTTCTTTAAGCGGATCAGGCCGGCTTCGGGACCGCGCAGTTGAATGTCCACTGGATGCCGAATCGATCCACGAGCGCACCAAACCGGGCAGCCCAGAATGTCTCTTGAATGGGCATTGTGGCCTTGCCGCCCTCGCCGAGCGCGGCAAAGAGCCGTTCGGTTTCTTCCAGACTGTCACTCTGGATCATCACTGTGAAATTGTTACCTGGCTGGTGAGGCGTTCCGGCCCAACTGTCCGCGGCCATCAGAATCTCCGATCCATTTCCATTCTTGAGCGTAGAATGCAGGACATGATCTTTTGGTTCGGAGTGGGAAAAACCGCCCGGGGCTTCGGAGAACGGCATCAGGAACAGTTCCCCCTCGAAACATTTTTGGTAAAACTGCATGGCCTCGCGGCAGTTTCCATCAAAGGACAAAAATGGAATGGAGTATGTCATGGTTTCGGGTAATCGTAGTTCATCATCCAGTGAATGCCGAATCGATCCGTAAGCATTCCAAAGCGAGCGCCCCAGAACTGATCCGCCACCGCTATGGTGGCTTTGCCGCCCTCGCTCAGCGCGGCGAAGATCCTGTCGATTCCCTCAACACTCTCGCACATGATCGCAATCGAGAAATTTGTGCCCGCGTGGAAAGGCGATCCAGGCATCGTGTCCGACGCCATCAGCACGGATACTCCCTTGGTCACTTTCGAATGCATGATCCTGTCCTTGGCTTCCGGCGGGCCGTGACCAGGCTTCGGAGAACGGCGAGAGGGCCAGTTCGCCTCCGAGGCATTTTGCGTAAAACGTCATCGCATCGCGGCAATTTCCGTCGAAATTCAAATACGTGACGAGTTCCTTCATATTTCCTACCGGCAGGAAAAATTGCCGGCCTCCTCGATGCTCCCCGAGCCGTTGTAGCGAGCTTGTTGCGGATACACGCACAGCGGCCTGGTGCGTCCCGGCCACGGTGTCGCCGCGCCCGCCGTCGCCACGATTTTTTCGGGAGCCGTATTCTTCTCCACCCAGTTCACCAGCGCGGTGAAGGCGTCGAACTGGTCCGTCGCGGGCCCTCCCGAGCAGTGATTCATGCCTGGAACCGCGAACAGCCTCACAAAGCTCGTGGCCGCGCCGCTGTTGGCTTTGTTCACGTCATTCCACCACGCGATGGTGTTATTGATGGAGAAGACCGGATCGCTGACGCCTTGAACGATCACCAGTTTTCCTCCACGATTCTTGTAGCCGGAAAGATCCGTCGAGCTGGCCATCATAAAATCCCACGAGGACTTGGTGTACGTTCCAGACTCCGCATAGAGCTTGGGTGCGTCCTTGTCGAAATCGACCGACAGGAGATACGCCAGAGGCGCGGCGCCGGAGGTTGGCGTGGGAGTAGGCGGCGTCGTGAAGACCGCCGACACAGCCGAACTCCCCAGGCCTACGATAATGGCGGAGTTGGTGGCGGCATCGAACGCTCCCAGCTTCCAGGACCGCCAGCCTTGAGCATAGGTATTGCCCGCGTCGCCGGATTTTCCGCCGATGCCGCGGTCCCAGGCCCAATCCGAATACAGCGCTTCGCCCTTGGAATTCTTCGGCCCGCCGTAAACTTTCTGAATCGCGGTCACTTGTGCGGACGATAAACAGCTAGTCCGTTTCGCGCCCTTGCAGGCGAGCGCCGCCAGTTTCGGCGCAACCACTGCGGAAGTACAGGCGGGGAAGTTGTCGATGACGCCGTCCTTGAGTCCATCGAGCTCGTCGCAGGCGCTCAAGATGGCCTGAGAAGCAAGCTCCAGATCTTCGTCGGTGAACGTCTTGTTCAGAAACGGCTGTCCAAAGCGATCATAGATTCCGGCTGCCTTGGCCACTTCGGCGAACGCTTGCGTATCCCACGCATGGCCGAAGAGCGCTGCCTTGGGAAGTTGAAAACCCGGCGAGCAAGCCAGAATTCCGTCGTAATAACTCGGGAAGCGCTGCGACATCATCATGGCTTCGCGGCCGCCCTCTGAGCAGCCGACGTAATACGATTTCTCCGGAGCCTTGCCGTAATAGACCTGAATCAGCGCCTTGGCCGCTTGCGTGACCTGATCGTAGGAGTTGTATCCGAAATCGAGCCGGGCTTGTGGATCGAAGCCGAACGTCGTCGTGCCGCCCAAATTCGGATCGTTGTTGACGGCGTTGTCGTGGCCGGAATCCTGCGAAACCACGGCGTACCCGAGCGTGAGCGCGTTGGTGCGCTGTTGCCCCTGCAAGTTCCCGAGCGCGTTGCCTAAAGCTCCGTTCGATCCGCCCCCTCCCTCAAAGAAGAAGCGTCCGTTCCAGGCGGTGGGCAAGCGCAGATGAAACTTGATGGCGTAGTGCTGGGAATTGACACCCACGCGGTCGTCCATCTGACCCATCACCTCGCAGTGCTCGGGCAACGCGGGCGTTCTTCCCTGCGCCGCACTGGCCGGATTCAGGACTGCCTCGTGGTCGACGGATTCGGCAAGGATTTTGCGCCGCTGAGGGCAGCGCACTTCTGGAGGTCTTGAGCAGCGGCAGCACCGCTTGCGAGAAGGATGACGGCAACCATTCGGTACATGCCGCGAATCATATCATTCGTGGCCCTGATCGGGTCGAGTGACCGGGACTTTCGGCCCGGTCACCCTCCCACACCACCGGACATGCGGTTTTCCGCATCCGGC
>Ga0209415_10000355_pt1 | contig 83071 bp, 74 predicted proteins | sample PeaSoiSIISIP2007_FD_187696 | JGI IMG/M metagenome (GOLD analysis project Ga0209415, IMG submission 187696) | Peat soil microbial communities from Weissenstadt, Germany - SII-SIP-2007 (SPAdes) (version 2) | ecosystem: Environmental > Terrestrial > Soil > Wetlands > Peat | place: Germany... | reverse complement strand
GAAGAGAATTGCGACCCACGGAGGTGACTGTAGCCCGACGATTCTAGAAGGCAATGACGTCCAATCGATGAGCCGGCCGCATGTTGAGGTCGACTACGAGAAGGACTCCGACGGGTGCGTTTCCCGAAACACAGCGTTCGCAATCTGCAGCCTCGAGCTCTAGGCCGTGAGAACCCTTGAGTCCACGGCGCGAATGCACGGGCGGAGACTGTTTGCGTCGAGCGCGACGCAGCAAGTCTGCTAACAGCCACTGACGGCCCTGCTACTGACAGAATCGTACGTGAGCCGCTCGATGGTCACCACGTGCTACCTCAAATCTTCATCAGATAGCCCGCGATCGGAATCTTGGTGAAACCAAGTCCTTCGTAGAGTTCTCGCGCGGCTAGGTGGAAATCGTCGTCACCAGTCCCAATCTCCACCACATCGACTCCGACCTGCCTCATCTGATCTATGGCATAGGTGCAAAGCCGATGTCCGAGGGTCTGCCGTCGGTACGCAGCCGCGACGGCTAAGAGATATATCTGGCCGTGGTTGGGTCTGTCTTTCAACCTCCAAGAGACAAAGCCAGCGATGTTCCCGTCGATCTCACCAACGGCGACAAAACTCCCAGCTGCGGGATTATGGAGGGTTGGCACGTCGTCTCGATAGTCCCTTTCCCACTCGCCGTGCTGATGACGAAAGATCTCATCCCCCAAGAGTGCGTGGACATATCCCTCGTAGAACGGCCGGAAGGTCTCAATGGTGAGGTCAATCACGACTGAAAGGTCAGAGTCTGCGAAAGGTCGAATGTTCATGGCTGTGCCCCTCAACGTGTCCAGGTAATGACGTTCGGGTCACGGTCGTGGCCCGACAGATTCTCGACGGACAATAGTGCGTTCGCTGGTGCCGGAGGCCCGACGTGACGGTTCTGCAACCTTGCACTTGCGGTTGGGTAAGTCCATGCGGATTCTGTTCCATGGCTCGAGGTCTTCGTTCTGCCCTCAGACGCCGCGGCTGATTTGGCGATCGGAACAGCGTCATCGGGCCGCGTCGACCGAGCCCCGCTGCCACCTCATTGGCGAGGACCGGGACGCGGCGACCCTGGTCCTGCACTCCTAGCGATCCGGAGGCGTCCCACCGGCCGAGCGCGCAGGTAATGTCGCCGTGGACGTTGGGACGGCGGGGAGGTGCGTGTGGGTCGATGCGATCACTTCTCGCGGTGCGAGACGCGCCGATGAGCCTCGCCCAGATCGATTTCTACGGCGACCCCTGCCGGGAGTGCGGCCACTCATGGACGACGCCCGAGTCCGATGTGACGTCCGAGATCGCCGGCCTGGCCAGCGCCTAGGGCGCGACTTTGGCCGGCTTGGACGCCTCCGCGCGTCACCGCGACCTTGCCTGGAGCGCCGGGCAGTACGTCATGCACGTCGGCGACAACCTGCGGCTGCACGGCGAACGCTTCGCGGCGTCGGTGCGTACCGGCCCGTACCTCTTTGAGGGGAACGACCAGAACGCGGTGGCCGAGGCCCGTGAGTACCACCTCGAGCCGCTCGAGGGCGCGCTCTGGGCGCTCGATGTCACTGGGCCCCTACGTCGAGGCCTACCACGCGGCAGCCGACGCGGGTGTCGCGCTGCACCATGCGAGGCGGGGTGACCAGATCGCCCTCGACGTGCTGCGCGGCAACGCCCACGACGCCCACCATCACGGCTGGGACCTCAAGCGCATCGCTGTGGCCACGCGGTCGTCGTGGGCGAGCAGTCGTCAAACACGGTGAGGCCGTGCACACCGCCGTTGTCGCGGCAGATGGGTTCAAGAGCACGTGGGCCTGTTTCAAGCAGATCCTGAATTGACAGTTCAAGTAGTCGGCGCGCCGTCCGTAAATGTGGTCCTTGACGAGGTGGGCCTTCGGGGAGGTATCGAGACAGTGGTGTCGGAGGGCTGAGCTCAACAATGTCCGACTGGCGACTTGACCGTTGGAAGTCTTGACTGGAACTGCGCGATCCGTGTTGCGTCCCACCGTTAGTGCGGTAGTTGCAATCCGGGTGAATGCAGTCACTGGGTTCCAGTGGCCCTCCTGGGCAGTGGAGACAGCCCGGGTCTCCTAGAGTCTTCTCGATCCACTTGTCTCACGAGGGTGAGAACTCGGCGTCCTGCCGATCGCAGAAGAGGGTGTTACCTACGCACTTGGGGCAAGTCGGCGCTTCCAAACATCTAGTTGACGACAGTTGCTCAGGCGCTCACAGCCTGTCCGCGAATGCAGCGTCGACCTCTCACAAGTCAACAGCCGGTGGGAGCTGCTCAGCTTCAGTCGCCGTGGTCGACGTGTCAACGAGCTCGAAACATCGCGCCACAGCTCCACGGACGCTGTTCAAATCGAGGCTGAGATCGACCATCCCGTCAAAGCCGAAAAACACTCGTTGCGCGATCAAGTAGAGCGAGATCAAGGTTCCAACTTGATTCGTGCCCGTGAATGCCGCGGCGACCACGGCCGCGACGGGGCCGAGCTTGGCGAGTCCCCCAGAGCCTTGAAGATTCAGTGCCTCTAGCCAGCCAACGCGAACCTCAGCCGTCTGGACGCGTCCCACCGCCTCGCTGAATCGACGAATCGACTGTGGGTCTTCACGATGAGCAAGCTCGCTAGTGACGGAGCTGGTCATCGCTTCCAACTCTTCCTGCCTAATCTGACTTGCGGAAGCGACAGGTTCTTGCGTTCGTCTCGTCACGAACCACGTGGCGCCCAGCGCTGGTGCCACTACGGGTATCGTCCATGGCGCGAGCAGGCCGAGTGCAATAGTCGCAGCGGCAAACTCAACCAGTAGCATCGCCCCACTGTCGAGAAGGAGAACCGCGACGCCCGCCGATTCTGCATCCGAGATGAAACGCGACGGCAATCCGCTAATTTCGCGCTCATCGATCGACGACAATCGGCGCGCGCCTTCGAACATCTGCAGCCGGAGATTGCCGTACAGCTGACTTACGTTTCGAGTGTAGATGCCCTCGGACAGGAAATTGGCGGTCGCTTCAACACACATGGCAAGGCCCATCAGGCCCGCCAGGAGAACTCCCTCCGTGGTGTCCTTGCGTTCGACCAGAGCGGCAACAAACGTCCCCAGGGCCAGCGGCGGTATCAGACCAACCAGCGCACTCGTCGTATCTAGTCCGACCATCGCCAGGAGCCCGGCTCGAATTGGACGCAGCAGCCCTAGTAGTCGTCGCGTCGGAAGCGCTGCGGGGCGGTCTTCCAACTCGTTCCTTTTTGAGTCTTCGCTACTCACGTCACTCGACGAGGCCCTAGGCGAACCACGTTTCACACCCTTCCAGTGTTCCAACAAGTGGACCGTCAAAGGCCGCCGAACTCAAGCAGAGCCCGGCGACCTTGGCGATGAGTTACTTGTTCTTCTTCTCTGATTCCTTCTTGCCCTTCTTCGCGGCAACCTTCTTCGTAGCCTTCTTCTTTGCCATCGTGTCCACCTCCTCTCTCGATTGAAGTTCGATGGATGCAGTCTGGGACGAGAACCTTGGACAAGCGTGAGGCGACGATGAGAGTTCGTTAATTTCTCGCCGTACGAGTTATCCCTCCCCATTTCGGGTCTGCTGATGCTCCGATTGACAATCGACCGAAACTCCAGCAGGCCCGACAGGGAACTACACGAGCACGGTCTTCACATCCGCAAGATTCCGTAGCGCGTACGCTCCCGTGTATCACGGCACTCGCGAGCTGCAATGACGAACTTCTGGATAGGGCGGTCACGCTTTGACTGCAAGATCACGCAGGCGGAGATTGTCAGTCCCGTCGTACACAAGTCGACGATCGGAGTGCCACGTCGCGTCTTGGCGCCAGGGCAATGCGTTCAGCACTTGATCGGAGAGCCTCAAAATTGTTTGGGAGCCTCTCGCGAGGTGTAATGCGGAAGGGATCGGAGAGTTTGAGGCCCTTCGTGTCGGAGGCCCGACGTGAACCCTCACTTAGGCGATGAAGTACTTCGCGCGAGGATGATGGCAGACGATGGCATCGGTGGTTTGCTCGGGGTGGAGCTGGAATCCCTCTGAGACGCTGACACCGATGCGTCCTGCTTCGAGCAAGTCTGCGACCTTCGCATTGTCGGCGAGGTCGGGGCAGGCAGGATATCCCCATGAGTAACGGCCTCCCCGGTACTGCTGGCGGAAGAGCCCCGTGAGTGTGGGGCCGTCCTCGTTGGCGTAACCCAGCTCTTCGCGGATCCGCCGATGCCACAACTCGGCGAGGGCCTCGGCCATCTCCACGCCCAGCCCGTGCAGCATGAGGTAGTCGCCGTATCGGTTCTCGGCGAAGAGCTCCGCGCAGCGCACCGACACCCTGGGGCCCATCGTGACCAGCATGAAGCTGGCGTAGTCGCGGTCGGGGCTGCCAACGCCCCGGAAGAAGTCGGAGATGCACAAGAACGGCGCTTCGCGCTGGCGCGGAAACGCGAATCTCGTGACCTCCGCCCCGTGCGAGTCGTCGGTGTAGATGACGAGGTCGTTGCCGTGCGCCGCGGCCGGGAAGTGACCCCACACGACTTGAGGGATGAGCAGGTCCTCCTCACGCGCCAAGCCCAACTGCTGGCGGAGGACCGCGCTCACTCGCTCCTTGAACGCCGCATCGTCCTCGTCCCCTTCGGGACGGTAACCCCACTGGTTGCGAAAGAGCGCCGTCAGGTTGAGGTAATCGCTGATCTCGTCGATGGCGATGCTGCGCGCGACCCGACTGCCGAGGAAGGGCGGGGTGAAGAGTGGATTGTCGCCCTCGACCTCGGGGCTGCGGGCCGGCAGTCCCTCGGCTGCCGGCTGCTCGTCGCGGAACCGACGCTGGACGTTCTTCTCGGAGATCTCTCGCCCGAAGGCGGGATCGTCGGCCCCGCGGCGAATCTCGCCCAACCGGTCCAGCACCCGGAGGCCCTCGAAGGCGTCCTTGCCGTAGAAGAGGCGCCCCTGGTAGACCTGTCGCAGGTCGCGCTCGACGTAGGTGCGCGTGAGGGCCGCGCCGCCGAGCAGGACGTCGACGTGCGACTTGCCCAACTCGTTCATGAGCTCGAGGTTCTCGCGCATGATGAGCGTCGACTTCACCAGTAGACCGCTCATGCCCAGGGCGTCGGCGCGGTGCTCGTCGACCGCCCCGATCATCTCGTTGATGCCGACCTTGATCCCCAGGTTGATCACCTCGTAGCCGTTGTTGGTCAAGATGATGTCCACCAGGTTCTTACCGATGTCGTGGACGTCGCCTTTGACGGTGGCCAGGACGACGCGACCTCGCCCGCCCTGGTCGCTCTTCTCCATGTGCGGCTCGAGGTAGGACACGGCGGCCTTCATGGTCTCGGCGCTCTGGAGCACGAAGGGCAGCTGCATCTCCCCGCGCGCGAAGAGGTCGCCGACCTCGCGCATGCCATCGAGCAGCACGTCGTTCACGATGTCCAACGGCGCGGCTCCGCCGGTCATGGCCTCGTCGAGGTCGACTTCGAGCCCTGGACGGACACCGTCGACGATGCGCCGGCGAAGTCGGTCGTTGAGACCGAGCCCCTCGAGGTCGCCGACGTTAGCCGCGGTGGCCGTCGCGCCTTCGAAGAGTCCCAGGAGTTCGGTCAAGGGGTCGTACTGCCCCGTGCGCCGGTCGTAGATGAGGTCGAGGCAGACCCCGCGCGCCTCCGCGTCGATCCGGTTCAGCGGCAAGAGCTTGGCGGCGTGCACGATGGCGGCGTCGAGCCCGGCGTCGGCGCACTCGTGGAGGAAGACGCTGTTGAGCACCTGGCGCGCCGCCGGGTTGAGTCCGAAGGAGACGTTGGACAGGCCCAGGATCGTGTGCACGCCGGGGAGCTCGGCCTTGACCCGGCGGATCGCCTCGATCGTCTCGAGCCCGTCGCGGCGCGACTCCAGCATGCCGGTCGACAGGGGGAGAGCGAGCGGGTCGATGAAGACGTCCTCGGCGTTCACGCCGTAGCGCGTGACCGCGAGGTCGGTGATGCGCCGAGCCACACGCAGCTTCCACTCGGCGGTGCGGGCCTGGCCCTCCTCGTCGATGCAGGTGGCCACAACGGCCGCGCCGAACTCGGCGGCGAGGCCCAGGAATCCATCGAGTCGGGTCCCGGGCCCCTCGCCCTCTTCGAGGTTGACCGAGTTGAGCATGGCCTTGCCCCCAAGCCACGTGAGGGCCCGGCGCGCCACGACGGTCTCGGTCGTGTCGACCATGACCGGCACGGACGACTGGGTCGCCAGGCGGCTCATCACCTCGTGCATGTCGGCGACCCCGTCGGCGCCGGTGTAGTCGACGCACACGTCGAGCACGTGCGCGCCCTCCTTGATCTGGTCGCGCCCGATGGCCACGCAGGTGTCCCAATCGCCGTCGAGCATGGCCTCGCGGAAGCGCTTGGACCCGTTGGCGTTGGTGCGTTCGCCCACCAGCAGGACCGACGTGTCCTGGTGATAGGGCATGGCCGAGTAGATCGAGGCGACGGCGGGGTCGAGAAGCGGAGAGCGCGTCCCGGGTCGCAGGGGCCGCACGTACTTGACCACCTCCGCGAGGTGGGCCGGGGTGGTCCCGCAGCACCCGCCCACGGCACGCACGCCGTACTCGGTCACGAAGCGCGCGAGGTGTTCGGCGAGGGCGTCGGGCGTCAGGTCGTAGTGCATCGCGCCGTCGACCACGCTGGGCAGTCCCGCGTTGGGCAGGCACGACAGCTGGGTCGGCGCGGTCTCGGAGATCTGGCGCAGGGGCTCGTACATCTCGACCGGCCCGGTCGCGCAGTTGAGACCGAGCACGTCCACACCCAGGGGGCTCAGCGCCGTGACCGCGGCGCCGACCTCGGTGCCCGGGAGCATCCGACCGGTCAGCTCGATGGTCACCTGCGCTTGGATCGGCACCAGCCGACCGGTGCGGGCCATGGCCCGGTGGCACGCGGCGATGGCCGCCTTGCCCGACAGGAGATCGAAGACCGTCTCGACGAGCAGCAGGTCGACGCCGCCGTCGAGCAGGCCGAGGGCCATCTCCTCGTAACTCGCCGAGAGGTCGTCGTAGGTGATCTGTCCCAGGGTGGGAAACTTGGTTCCCGGACCCATCGAGCCGGCGACGAAGCGTGGCGAGCCCGGGCTCGCGTACTGGTCGGCCAGGCGCCGCGCGATGACGGCGGACGCGTGGGCCAGCTCGCGCGCCCGATCGGCGATGCCGTACTCGGCCAGCACGACCGAGAAAGCGCCGAAGGAGTCCGTCTCGATCACGTCGACGCCCACGTCCAGGAATGAACGGTGGAGCCGCTCGACGGCCTCGGGTCGGGTCACCGTGAGGACCTCGTTGCAGCCCTCCAATGAGGCGCCGCCGAAATCGTCGGCGTGCAGGTCCTGGAGCTGGAGGTTGGTGCCGGTGGCCCCGTCGTAGATCAGGACTCGTTGGGCCAGGGCGGTCAGGTAGGGGTCGTCGGCGCCCGGTCGGGCGAACGGGGGTCGCGCGGGCGGCTCCATCTGTGAGCCAGGATACCGGTCAGGTCGACTTCACTACGCTGAAGCCGTGAAGGTGTACACCCGAGCGGGTGACGACGGGACCACGGGCCTCTACTTCGGTGGACGCGTCGCCAAGAGCGCAGCGCCGATCGAGGTCAACGGCGCGGTCGACGAGGCCCAGGCCGCGATGGGGTGGGCGCGCACGTTGACTGAGCCCGGCGGCGACCTCGACGAGCTGCTGATCTCGCTCGAGCGCGACCTGTGGGTGCTGATGGCCGAGGTGGCGACGCTGCCGGCGAATCGCCACAAGCTGGTCGACGGTCGCTCGCGCGTCACGCCGGCGATGGTCGCGCGGCTCGAAGAGCAGATCGACCGGCTCGCCGTCGACGTCGACGTCCCCGCGGAGTTCCTGGTCCCCGGGGAGAATCGCCAGGCCGCCGCCCTGGACGTCGCGCGCACGGTCGTTCGGCGAGCCGAGCGAGTCGCCGTCGGCTACGCCCTGGAGGACTCCCTCGTCGTCGCCTACCTCAACCGGCTGAGCGACCTCGTGTGGACGATGGCGCGCTGGGCCGAGGGACCGCACCACCGCACCGCCCGCGTCGACTAACCGAGAGGACCCCATGCCGTACAGTGCCCGCGTCACGACCCCGACCGAGGGCGCCACTCGCGCCACCGTCGTGGTTCCGGTCATCTTCGACCAGGGCGAGGCCGTGGTCGCCCCGACCGTGCCGGCGGTGCTCGGCGGCCACTCGCTGCCGCGTTCATTCTCGGCGGCGTGGTGCGCCCAGCAAGGACTCAAGGACCAGCCCGGCAGCACCACGGTGGTGCGCGCCTTCGCCGGGCTCAACGTCGCCCTGGTCACGGTCGGTTCGACGCTCAACGATCTGGACCACTACCGCCTCGCCGGCGCCGCCGCGGTGCGCTGCGCCGGCGACGGCGACGTCGCCTTCCTGCTGCCCACTGACGGCCTCGACGACCCGCGTGCGGTGGCCCAGGCCCTCGTTGAAGGCGCGTTGCTGGCCTCGTATCGATTCAAGGGCGGGGGTGCGGACGCGTCCTTCGACGTCGTGCCCCTCGGCGACCCGCTGCCGAGCGTGGGCGTGCACGACCTGGTCAGCGAGGGCGTGCGCCGCGGCACCGTCGTGGCGCGGGCCGTCAACTGGGCCAAGCGCCTCGTCGACACGCCGGCCGGCGACATGTCGCCGAAGAAGCTGGCCCGGGCCGCGCGCGACCGGCTCGAGGGCGACCCCTACGTCACGCTCGAGGTGTGGAACGCCTCGCGGATCGCCGGCGAGAAGCTCGGCGGACTGCTCGGCGTGAGCCAGGGCTCCGCTCAGCCGCCCCGGCTGGTGTGGGCGTCCTACGACCCAGAGCCGGGAACGGGGTTGCCCCACGTCGCCCTCGTCGGCAAGGGCGTGACCTTCGACTCCGGGGGCCTGTCGCTCAAGCCGGGCGAGGCGATGATGACCATGAAGACCGACATGACCGGCGCCGCCGAGGTCCTCGCGGCGCTGTCGGTCGCGAGCCGGCTCGGCCTCAAGGTCCGGGTCACGGCGATCGCCCCGATGTCCGAGAACCTCCCGGGGGGAGAGGCGATCAAGCCGGGCGACGTGGTGACCGCCCGCAACGGCACCACCATCGAGGTGCTCAACACCGACGCCGAGGGCCGCCTGCTGCTCGCCGACGGTCTCAGCCTGGCCGTCGAATCGAACCCGGACGCCATCATCGACGTGGCCACGCTCACCGGAGCCCAGACGATCGCCCTGGGCGACCAGGTCGGCGCCTACTTCGCGTCGACCGAGGAGCTCGCCGCCTACGTCGAGGCCGCCAGCCGCACCTCGGGCGAGTCGTTCTGGCGCCTGCCCCTCTTCGCGGGCTACGAGGCCCACGTCGAGTCCGACGTCGCGGACGTGAAGAACATCGGCCGGCCGCGCGTCGCCGGGGCGTTGGTGGCCGCCCTGATCCTCCAGCGCTTCACCGACTCTCGACCTTGGGTCCACCTCGACATCGCCGGTCCCGCGCGCGCCGACGCCGAGCGCGGCTACACGACCAAGGGGGGGACGGCCTTCGGTCTGCGCACGCTCGTGGCCCTGCTGACGGCCGTTGCCGAGGACGTGGCGCCGGATTAGGTGCCGACCCGCCTGACGCGCGCCGCGCGCGCCGGGGTCTGTCGAATCGTCGACGTCGACCGCGCATCGGAACCGTCGGCCCGGCCGACCAGGACCGTGGCGACCAGCTCGTCGTCGCGAGCGCCGGCGAAGGCGAGCACTCGGTCGGCGTGGCGGAAGTTCCCCCAGATGGTGGCCTGCCAGCCCGCCTCCTCGACGAGCAGCAGCAGCGCCATCGTCGCCATGGCGGCGTCGACGAACCAGTAGGGCACGGGCCAGGCGTCGCGCTCGGAGAGGCCCGATGCCACTTTGTCCGCCTCGGCGTAGCGCGAGAGGTAGTCCTCGACGCGTGTGGTCACGATGACGCCCGCGCCCGCGCGCGCGAGCCCCGCGTAGCGTCGCGAGCTCGCGCGCCACGCGGCGTCGGTCGCGGCCTCGAAGTACGCCGGCAATCGCGGCGCGTCTACCACGTGCAGACGCACGCCGGCGGCGTTGCCCGCCGTGGGCGCGCGCAGCGCGTCCGCGCAGAGCGCGGCGAGCCATTCCGGGTCGACCGGCGTAGCGTCAAAGGACCGCACCATGCGGCGCCGGGCGAGGAGGTCGCGCAGGTCCACGCGACGGGTCTAGCAGTCGGCCCGTCGGGAATGATGACTCGACCGGTAAGATTTCCGCGAGCCCAAGGAGCGTCCGTGCCCTCACCGCGAGAACTGTTGAACGCCGCCAAGGCCGAGATCCGCGAGGTCGACCCGTCCGAGGTGGCGGCCCACCTCGAGCACTACCGCCTGCTCGACGTGCGCGAACCCGACGAGTACGACCAGGGCGCCGTGCCGGGCGCGGTCCACGTGCCGCGCGGCAACCTGGAGTTCTCGGTCGAGGGCCGCCTGCCCGACAAGGGCGCGCCGATCGCCGTGTACTGCGCGGGCGGCACCCGCTCGGCGTTCGCCGCCAAGACACTCCAAGATCTCGGCTACACCGATGTGGTGTCGGTGGCCGGCGGATTCAACAAGTGGAAAGACGAGGGGCTGCTCTGGACGACCCCGAGGGCGCTCAACGCCGACCAGCGCAACCGCTACCAGCGTCACCTCCTCCTGCCCGAGGTGGGCGAGGCGGGCCAGATGAGACTGCTCGACGCCAAGGTGCTCCTGCTGGGCGCGGGGGGGCTCGGCTCACCGGCGGCGCTCTACCTGGCGGCGGCCGGGGTCGGCACGATCGGCATCATCGACATGGACGTGGTGGACGCCTCCAACCTGCAACGCCAGGTGCTGCACAACGTCGGGCGCATCGGCATGCGCAAGGTCGACAGCGCTCGCCAGACGTTGGAGGCCATCAACCCGGACCTGACAGTGACGACTTACGACACGCGTCTCGGGGCCGACAACATCCTGGACATCATTGACGGCTACGACCTCATCGTGGACGGCACCGACAACTTTCCCACGCGCTACCTGGTCAATGACGCCTCACTCGTCAAGCGCATCCCGGTCGTGCACGGCTCGATCTTCCGCTTCGAGGGCCAAGTGACGGTCTTTCATCCCTACGTCGGACCGTGCTATCGCTGCATGATTCCCGAGCCGCCGCCGCCCGAGCTGGCGCCCAGCTGCGCGGAGGCCGGCGTGCTGGGCGTCCTGCCCGGCATCGTGGGTTCGATCCAGGCGGTCGAGGCGATCAAGATGCTGCTCGACCTCGGCGAGCCGTTGGTCGGCCGGCTCCTCACCTACGACGCGCTGGACGAGAGCTTTAGAACCTTCAACGTGCGGCGGGACCCGCAGTGTCCCGCGTGCGGCGACGCCGCCGGCCCCATCGTCATTGCCGAGTACGACGACCTGTGCATGCCCCACCTGGCGGCGGTCTAGCTCAGATCCTCACCACGATCGTGCCGGCCAATCGGTCGTGCAGGGTCTGCTTGCGCACGTTCATGAGCGGGTAGAGGATGTCGACCAACGCGAGCAACGAGATCGAGACCGTCCACGTGCCGCCCGAGGTGCCCGAACCGCCGCCGGCGTACTGCAGGACGCTGTAGAGAAGGTAGGGGAGCCAGCGACGAACGGCCTGTGACCGGGTGATCGCCTGGCCCGTCGCGGCGTCGCGCACGCGGGTGCTGACCACCCGGTTCCCGATCGTCTGGCCGTTGGGCAACGACAGCATCCCGATGAGGTAGACCGCGTCGATGGCCGTGGACAGCACCGTCCCCACCACGGAGTTGGCCACGGCGTCACCGATCAGGAACAGCCCGAGCGAGGGAATCAACAAGACGATCCAGTCGACGACCGTGGCGCCGACCCGGAGCCACCACCCCGCGTACGCGGTCGCGGGCTCCGCCTGCGCGTAGGTCAGCGAGGTGGTGCCGCAGACGCGGCACGTGGGGTCGTCGCTGGGTGTGCCGCAGTTGGCGCAGTACATGGGTCCATTCTGGTCCAGGTCGCCGCGCACGGGCGGGTATGCCGGACAGCCGCCCGGCCCGCAGCGCAGCGCGCGGGGCTTCCGTAGGATGCCTTCGGAGGTGGGAAATGGGGAACATGTTCCGTCTGCTCAGCGCGGGGCCGGCGTTCTTCGTGAGCGCGTGGTTGCTCATGATTTTTGCTGGTGTTGTGCATGTCGACGTCGGGATACGTCCGTTCGGGTACATCACGTCGATGGTCGTGACGATTGGCCTCTGGTTAGTGATGGCGCCGGCCATCGGGGCGGTGGCCAAGCGCCGCTGGTGGCAGAAGATGGGACGGTGATCTGATGGGACTCGATGACGTCTTCGATCGAATGCGTCGGCACCTGTCGGTGTCGCGCGCGTTCGGCACCGCCTACGAGAAGGACGGCGCCATGATCATCCCGGTGGCGTTCGTGGCCGGCGGGGGAGGCGGTGGGGAGGGAACCTCGACGCCGGCCACCGCGGCCAGTGACAGCGACGTTGACGATGACGACGACGACGATGACGAGAGCCAAGGCGGCGACGTGTCGTCGGGATCGGGCGGCGGCTTCGGTGGCGTCGTCGTTCCCGTCGGCGTCTACGTCGTGCGCGACGAGCAGGTGCGCTGGGTGCCGGCGGTCAACGCCAACCTCGCCTTCCTCGTGGCCATCGTCGCGCTGCGCATCGTGGCGCGGGCTCTGCGACGCCGTCGCGCCCACTGATCGTTCGGCGACGCGACCTCTTCAGCGCGAATGAACGTCCGGCGTAGTCTGGGGTCGTGACGTCCGACGAGCGCGTGACCGACTCGGGCATCGACATCCACGCCGTCTACGGGCCCGGCGACCTCGATGGGTTCGACCCGGCGCGCGATCTGGGCGACCCCGGCTCCTACCCGTACACCCGCGGCGTCCAGGCGTCCATGTACCGCGGCCGGCTGTGGACGATGCGCCAGTACGCGGGCTTCGGCAGCGCCGAGGCGACCAACGAGCGCTTCAAGTTCCTGCTGCGCGCCGGCCAGACGGGGCTCTCGTGCGCCTTCGACCTGCCGACCCAGATGGGCTTGGACGCGGACCACCCCCGCGCCGAGGGCGAGGTGGGCCGGGTCGGTGTGGCCATCTCGTCGCTCGAGGACATGCGCCGGCTGCTGGCCGGGCTTCCCCTGGACGAGGTGACGACCTCGATGACCATTAACGCGACCGCGGCGACGCTGCTGTTGCTCTATCAGCTGGTCGCTGAGGAGCAGGGGGTTGCCGGGTCGGCGCTTCGCGGGACGATCCAGAACGACATCCTCAAGGAGTACGTGGCGCGGGGCACCTACATCTACCCGCCGCGTCCGTCCATGCGCCTGGTCGTGGACACCTTCGCCTACTGCGCCGCCGAGCTGCCCCAGTGGAACACCATCTCGGTGTCGGGCTACCACATCCGCGAGGCCGGCTCGACCGCGGTCCAGGAGGTGGCTTTCACCCTCGCCAACGCCGTGGCGTACGTCGAGGCCGCCCTCGCCGCGGGACAGACGATCGACGAAGTCGCGCCCCGGCTCAGCTTCTTCTTCAACGCCCACAACAACCTCTTCGAGGAGGTCGCCAAGTACCGGGCCGCGCGCCGGATCTGGGCGACGATCGTGCGCGACCGCTTCGCGGCGAGCGACCCTCGCTCGATGATGCTGCGTTTCCACACCCAGACCGGAGGGTCCACGCTCACCGCCCAGCAGCCCGAGAACAATATCGTGCGCACGACCCTCCAGGCCCTGGCGGCGGTGCTGGGCGGCACGCAGTCGCTGCACACCAACGGCTTTGACGAAGCGCTCGGTCTGCCCACGGAGCGCGCGGCCCGATTGGCCCTGCGCACCCAGCAGGTGATCGGCTACGAGTCGGGGGTCGCCGACACGGTCGACCCCCTGGCCGGCTCCTACTTCGTCGAGAGCCTCACCAACGAGGTCGAGCGGCGCGCCCGCGAGTACCTGGCGGAGATCGACGCGCGGGGAGGGTCGGTCGCCGCGATCGAGGCCGGCTACCTCCAGGGCGAGATCGAGGCCGCCGCGTACGAGGCGGCCAAGGCGGTCGAGAGCGGCGAGTCGACCGTCGTGGGGGTCAACCGGTTCGTCGACGACTCGGCCTCTGCGGCCGAGGTATTCCCGATCGACGAGGAACAGCAGCGCCGACAGGTGCACGCCGTGCGCAGCTTCAAGGAGAACCGCGACGCCGCGGCGGTGACGGGGGCGCTCGGCGACGTGACAACCGCGGCTCGCGGGTCGGCCAACCTGCTCTATCCGATGAAGGCGGCGCTGGCCGCGGGCGCGACGCTCGGCGAGGTGGCCGACGTCCTGCGCGTCGAGTTCGGCGAATACCACCCGGGCTGAGGCGTGCGGAGCGAGCCGCGCCCGACGAGGACGCCGGGTCGCCGGGATACTCTGCGGAGAAGAACGTCGGCCAACGCCGGCGAAGGGAGGTCGTCCATGTCCACTCGTTCTGTCGTCGCGGCGCTGAGCGCACTCGCCATCGCCGGCTCGATCGGCGGAGCCACCCTCGTCGCCTCGTCGGGCTCCGCGGCGTCGGCGTCGTCGGGTTGCACGCACAGCGCGCTGTCGCCCTACGTCCAGAGCGTCCGCGAGTCGTCCGCCAGCTTCATCGCCGACCTCGCCAAGTACGGCGCCACCAGAGACGCCATCTCGACGATCGCGATCACGCTCAAGAACGGCCAACGGGTGAGCTTCACGTTCTCCAGCACCCACTTCACCCTGCGCGGATCGGCGATGCCCGCCAGCTGCAAGTCGGTGACCGCGACCGACGACTGGCTGCTCTGACCCTGACGGCGCGGCGCACGATGACGCCCGTGAAGTTGTCGGGAGATTGTGGCGGCCGCGTCCTCGACTTTTGACGCGGCTTCGTACAATCACGAGTCCGCACGTGAATCGAGGCTGGCGGCGCCGTCGCGTGCGCCGTCCAGGGAAGGGGGTCGGTGGATCGTGGACCCGCGCCCAACGGCCCTCGATGCGGCGCCGACCTCGACGAGCGCGCACCCCGCGGGGGGCCCATGAGGGTTGTCGTGAGGCGCTTGCTCGCGGTGGTGTGCGTGGTGGTGGCGACGTGTTCGCTCAGTGCGGGCGCGGCGACGACACGCCCGCACTCGCGCCTGCTCGCGTTGATCCAGCTGCCACGGCACTTCCAGGTCGTCAGCCTCTCGTCGACGGACACCTCGGGATGTCCCGAGTCGAGCTTCCGCGCCCGCCCCGGCGAGGCGACGGTGCGGATCGCCTTCGCGAACTACCAGTCGCCCGACGCCCTCATCGTGGAAAAGATCGCGACCTCGGCGCGTCCCACGGCCGCCTTCGCCGCCGCCGTGGCGGTCGCCGCGTCGTGCCGCACGACGTCGCACTCCGTCGGCGGCTACGCGGCGAGCCAGACGGTGACGCCACTCAACCTGGGGGCCTTTCCCGCTCGCACCCGGGCGTTCCGGGTGCTCGTGAACACCGGGACCGTCTTCGTCGACGGCTTCCTGCTGTACGCCGTGAGCGCGAACCGGGTGCTGACGGTGGCGGAGGCGTCCTCGGGTGCCCTCAGCCAGCGGGGCTTTCGCGTCCTCGCCCAGCGCGCGCTGAGTCGGATGGCCAAGTGATCCCGCGCGGCGGTCGCGAACTCTTCGCGCCGTCGCATCGAACGGGTCAGCGAGCCAGGGGCTCGTCGAAGTGGGTCACCGTCGGTGGCACCGCGTAGAAGACGTGGGTGAGCGCGCGCCAGCGCTCGTACAGCTCGGTGGCGCGAAACCCCTGATGCACGGGGACCGAGTCCCAGCGCACCACGAGCAGGTACGTCGAGGGGTCCTCCACCTGGCGGCGCACCTCGGCGCCGTGGCATCCGGGCGCGGACTCGATGATCGGCAGGGCCCGGACCATCGACGCCTCGAACTCCTCCTCGCGTCCCGGCGTGACGCGCAGGTGCGCGTGCTCGATGATCACGGCCGCCCGATGAGCCGCTCACGCAGCGTCGCGTCCTGGGCCACGCGCACCGCGGTGTCGGCGAGCGCGAGCGCCCCGACGATCACCGCCTGGTCGGCGGCCGGCGTGACGCAGGCGCGGGTGAAGGCCGGCTGGTGGTTGACCGCGCCAGCGGTGGGTATCCCGAGCAGGGGGTGGATGGTGGGCACGACGAGTGAGACGTTGGCCATGTCGGTCGAGATCGTCGGGGACGGGCTCGTGGCCTCGTCGGCGAAGTGGCGTCCGAGAGCGGTCGCGGACTCGCGGTAGTGCTCGAGCAGGTCGGGATCGCTGACCATATGCGAGAAGGGGTGACCGAGTTCCTCGACCGACAGGGTGGCGCCGGTGGCGCGGGCGCCGGCGTCGAAGCAGGCGTTGACGCGTTCGCGCAACTCGACCAGCCGGTCCGCCGAGACGCTCCGGCACATGAAGCGACCCACCACTCGGGCGGGGATGATGTTGGCGGCCACGCCGCCCTCGACGACGTACCCGTGGACCTGGTCGCCGGGGCGCAGCTGCTGGCGCAGGAGGCCGATCGCGACCTGGGCGATGGTCATCGCGTCGAGCGCGTTGACGCCCTGCCAGGGGGCCGCCGAGGCGTGGGCCTCACGGCCGCTGTAGACGACCTGGAACTGGTCGACGGCCAGGCAGGTCGCGCTGAGGTGGTCCTCGGGCCAGGGGTGCACCATCATCGCGGCGTGCACGCCGTCGAAGTAGCCGGCCTCGATCAGGTCGATCTTCCCCCCGCCGCCCTCCTCCGAGGGCGTCCCGAGCAGGATCACCGTGACGTCGAGCTCGTCGGCGGCGCCGGCGAGGCCGATCGCGGCGCCCAGCGACGAGGCGGCGATGATGTTGTGCCCGCAGGCGTGACCGACGTCGGGCAGCGCGTCGTACTCGGCGCAGTAGGCCACGTGAAGGCGGCCGCTGCCCCGGGTGGCCCGAAAGGCCGTGGGCAGTCCGGCGGCCCCTCGCTCGACGCTGAATCCGGCGTCCTGCGCCGCCGACGCGACAGCCTCGGCGCTGAGGTGCTCCTCGTAGCCCAGCTCGGGATGGCCGTGGACGAAGTGGCTCACCTCGACCAAGGTGTCACGAGCGGACGTGACGGCCGCGGCGGCGGCCTCGCGCGGGTTCACTCGACGACGGCGACGACGTCGCCGGCGCTGACGGCGTCGCCCTCCGTGACCGTGATGGACTTGATCACTCCGCTGCGCTCGGCGTTGACCATGTTCTCCATCTTCATGGCCTCGAGGATGGCGATCGTCTCGCCGGCCTCGACCGCCTGGCCGACCTGGGCCACGACCTTCACGATCGTTCCCTGCATCGGCACGGTCACCTTGCCCGATCCGCTTCCGACGACGCCAGGGTGGTGCTGGCGCCGCGGCTTGGCGGCCGTGCTGACGGGCCGTCCCAGCTCGTCCTCGGCGGGGTCGGGGACCCACAGGGCGATGGTCACGCGACGGCCGTTGACCTCGGCGGTCACGTCCTTGCGCAACCGACCCTCGCCGACCGAGACGACCGGGGGCGGTCCCGAGGAGATCTGCGAGAAGTCCAGGGTCTCTTCCACCCACTTCGTCGAGTGCGTGGCGTTCACGAAATCCTCGCTGGTCAAGATCACGACGTCGGCCGGGAGGGTCGTCGCCACGCCCTCGATGCGCGTCTCTTCAATCGCGCGCAGCGCGCGGCGCCGGGCGCGCTCGCGGTCGGGGGCCCACACGATCAGCTTGGCGATGAGGTTGTCGTAGTACTGCGAGACGGTGTCGCCCGCGCCGTAGCCGGCGTCGAGGCGCACGCCCGGACCGTCGGGAGCGTCGAAGCGGGTGATGACCCCCGGCGACGGCGTGAAGCGTCCGCCCGACGGATCCTCGGCGTTGACGCGCACCTCGATGGCGTGGCCCGTGCGCACGACCTCGTCCTGGGAGAAGGCCAGGGGCTCGCCGGCCGCCACCCGCAACTGCCACTCGACGAGGTCGAGGCCGGTGACCATCTCGGTCACCGGGTGCTCGACCTGGAGGCGGGTGTTCATCTCGAGAAAGAAGAACTCGCCGTCCTGGTAGAGGAACTCGACCGTTCCGGCGTTGACGTAGCCGCACGCGCGCGCCACCTTCACCGCGGCCTCGCCCATGGCGCGCCGCACGTCGTCGGGGAAGTTCGGCGCCGGTGACTCCTCGATGAGCTTCTGGTGGCGGCGCTGGGTCGAGCAGTCGCGTTCACCGAGCCACAGTGTCGCGCCGTGGCGATCTGCCAGGACCTGCATCTCGACGTGGCGCGGCCAGGCGAGGTAGCGCTCGAGGTAGCACTCGGGGCGGCCGAAGTAGCTCATCGCCTCGCGCTGGGCGCTCTCCAGGGCCGGCCCCGCCTCGCTGGCCTCCGCAACCACCTTCATGCCGCGTCCGCCCCCGCCGTGGGCGGCCTTGATGGCGACCGGCCATCCGACCTCGTCGCCGAAGGCCACGACCTCGTCGGCGCTCACGAGCGTCTCGTTGCGACCGGGGACGTCGGCGACGCCGGCGACCTCGGCGGCTCGGCGCGAGGAGATCTTGTCGCCCATCACCTCGATGGCCTCGGGCGGCGGTCCGACGAAGGTGACCCCACGCGACGTGACGGCCCGGGCGAAGTGGGCGTTCTCGGAGAAGAAGCCATAACCCGGGTGGAGGGCGTCGGCCCCCGAACGCTCGAGGATGTCGAGGATGGCCGCGGTGTTGAGGTAGCTCTCAGCGGGCGTGGAGCCCCCGAGGGCGTAGGCCTCGTCGGCCAGGCGCACGTGAAGGGCATTGCGGTCCAGCTCGGAGTAGACCGCGACGGTGCCGATGCCCATCTCCCGGCAGGTGCGCATCACCCGCACCGCGATCTCACCGCGATTGGCGATGAGAACCTTCTGTAGCACGCGGACCTCCGGAGTGGACTGGCTTCTTCTACCACCCGCCCCCAGAACCCTAATGTTTGGAGGTGCTCCCAATGGTGTGGCGGATCCGCCATTTCGACGTCATCGACTCGACGAACACCTGGGTCGCGTCCCAAGCGCTCGAGGGTGCGGGCGAGGGACTCGTCGCGCTCGCCGACTACCAGTCGCGGGGCCGCGGACGCCTCGACCGATCGTGGGACGCCGCCCCGCGCAGCGCCCTGCTCTGTTCGGTGCTGCTGCGCCCGCGCATCGACCTCGACGACCTGCAGCTCGGCGTGGCGGCCGTCTCGCTGGCCCTGCGCGCTGCGATGGTGCGCCTGTGCGGTGTGCGCCCGGAGCTCAAGTGGCCCAACGACCTGCTCGTCGGCGAGGCGAAGGTGGGCGGGGTCCTGGCCGAGGTCGTGGCCACCGACGACGGACCGGCGCTGGTGGTGGGCTTCGGCGTCAACCTCACCGACCACCCCGAGGGTGCCACCAGCGTGGCCGAGGCGGCTGGCGTGACCATCACGACGCCGGCCCTGCTCGACACCGTTCTCGAAGAGCTCGAGCCGCGCCGCGCCCAGCTCGACGTGGCCGAGGGCCGCGCGGCCCTGCGCGCGGAGTACGAGAAGGCCCTCGCAACCCTCGGGCGTCGCGTGCGCGTCGAGCTCGCCCACGAGTCTCACGAGGGCGAGGCCCGCGGTGTCGACAGCTCGGGCCGCCTGGTCGTCGACGTCGGCGGGACCGAACGGACCTTCGCGGCGGGCGACGTGGTGCACCTTCGGCACCCCCATGGCGCGGTGACGTGAGCGGTTCCGTGCGCGTCCTCGTGACGGGCGCCGGGGGGCAGGTCGGCCTCGACGTGATGGACGTGTTGGCCGGCGTCGTGCCTCCGGGGGGCGACGGCGCGTTCGAGCCGGACGGTCGGCCCGTGGGCGACAACGAGTTCGACGTCCTCGGGCTCACACACGATGACCTCGACGTTGGCGACGCCGTGGCGACACGCCGTGCGGTCGCCGTGTGCCAGCCCGACGTGATCGTCCACCTCGCCGCCTACACCGCGGTCGACCGAGCCGAGTCGGACGCCGAGACCTGCTTTCGCGTCAACGGCGGGGGCACGGCCGCGCTGTCGGAGGCCGCGCGCGAGTTCGGCGCGCACCTCGTGACCGTGTCGACCGACTACGTCTTTGACGGCGAGAAGGCCGGGGCGTACGTCGAGGACGACGTGCCGAGCCCGATCAACGTCTACGGGGCGTCCAAGCTGGCCGGTGAGCTGGCGTGCCGACCTGAGGACACGGTGGTGCGCACGTCGTGGGTCATGGGGGTGCGCGGGCGCAGCGTCGTCAAGGTCATCGCGCAGCGCGCCCGCTCCGGCGAGACCGTGCGCTTCGTCACCGACCAGACTGGCACCGTCACCCTCGCCGCCGACCTGGCCCGCGCGCTGGTCTGCGTCGTGCGCGAGCGCCCGGGCGGGGTGTGGCACGTTGCCAACCCGCCGGCCACGACCTGGTTCGACGTGGCGGCCTTCGTGGGCGCCACGTTGGGCCGGCCCGAGGGTTTCGCCGTCCCGATCCTCACCGAGGACCTCTCGCCACCGCCCGCGGCGCGTCGCCCGCGTCGCAGCGACCTCTCCACGCTCAAGTGGGCCTCGCACGGCTGGGGCGCGCTGCCCGACTGGCACGACGGAGTGAGACGCCTGGTGCACGCACTGGAGGCACCGGCGTGATCGCGTCGCGGGTGTGCGCGATCGTGGTGGACTACCACGCCGAGGACGCTCTGGGCACCTGCGTCGATTCGCTGCACGCCAACGGCGTGACGACGGTCGTCGTGGTCGAGAACGGCGAGGCGGGGTCGTCACCGCCCGCCCTCGAGGGGCGCGACGTGACGCTGGTCGAGCCCGGTCTCAACCTGGGCTACGGGCGAGGGGTGAACCGCGGGGCGGCGATGGCCCCGCCCAGCGACTTCCTCATCGTCTCGAACCCTGACGTGATCGCCCACGACGGGGCCGTGGCCGCGTTGGTCGACTACCTCGACGTCCACCCCGAGGTGGCGGTGGTCGGGCCGAGGATCGTGCGGCCCGACGGGACCGTCTACCCGTCCCAGCGGGTGTTCCCCAACGTCTGGCTGGCCGGGCTCCACGCCGTGCTGGCGCCACTGTGGCCGGACAATCCGGCGACCCGGGCGTACCGGTCGGCGCGCGCTGACGGAACCGTCGACTGGGTGTCGGGGGCGTTCTTCCTCATCCGCCGCGATGTCTTCGAAGAGGTGGGCGGCTTCGACGAGCGCTACTTCATGTTCGCCGAGGAGATGGCGCTGTGCTGGCAGGTGCGCGAGCACGGCTACGGCGTCGCCGCGGTTCCTGACGCGGTCGTGACCCACGTGGAGGGCCTGTCGCGTCAGCGCGCTCCGCGCGCGATGATCATCGCCCACCACCGCAGCGCGCTTCGCTTCGAGTGGCAGACGGCGCGCGGGGCGCGGCGACTCCTGGCGCCGCTGGCGTCGGTCGTCCTCGGGCTGCGCCTGGTGCTGGTGCTGCTCGTCAGACCGCGCCCGGGTCCCGACGCGTAGACTTCGCGCGGGGCTGTGGCTGGTTCTGTGGTTGAAAGTCGAGGCCAGCCGCGGGCGAAGCGACCCACGTAAGGCGCCTTTTTGGCGCCGAGCATGGCGCGGTTTAGAGGTAAGTCCTGCCCCGGGGCGGCCAGAGCGGTCGTCGCGGGCGCCGGTGGAGAGTGCGGTCACGACTCCGGAGAGCTGTTCGCTGCCGGAGTCGCGCGCGGACACCGCCGCAGGCAAGTGTGGGGTCAAAGACCAGGTCAGACAGCCACAGCCCTAAAGAATTCAACTCTCGACCGGTAGGCTGTTTCACGACATGAGCGTTTTCAACAAGATCTTGAAGGCCGGCGAGGGCAAGCGGGTGCGCCAGCTGGCCGAGCTGGTGGGGCCGATCAACGACCTCGCCGGGGATATGGCCGCCCTCACCGACGCCGAGCTGCGCGCCAAGACCGACGTCTTCAAGGAGCGCCTCGCCGAGGGCGAGACCCTGGACGACCTGCTGCTCGAGTCCTTCGCCGTCGTGCGCGAGGCCGCCACGCGGGTCCTGGGCCAGCGACACTACGACGTCCAGCTCATGGGCGGCATGGCGCTGCACTTCGGGTGGATCGCCGAGATGAAGACCGGCGAGGGCAAGACCCTGGTCTCGACGCTGCCCGTCTACCTCAACGCCCTGGCCGGCGACGGCGTGCACATCGTGACGGTGAACGACTACCTGGCCACGCGCGACTCGAACTGGATGGGCGCGGTGCACCGGTTCCTGGGTCTCAGCGTGGGCCGCGTCGGACCCGACCTGCCCGATTTCGACCAGAAGCAGGAGGCCTACAACGCCGACGTCACCTACGGCACCAACACCGAGTTCGGCTTCGACTACCTGCGCGACAACATGGCGCGGCGCCGCGAGCACATGGTCCAGCGCGGGCACCACTACGCCATCGTCGACGAGGTCGACTCGATCCTCATCGACGAGGCGCGCACGCCGCTGATCATCTCGGGACCGGCGTCGGACGTGACCAAGCTCTACTACCAGTTCGCCTCGATCGCGCGCACGCTGACGCGCGACGCGGACTACGAGGTCGACGAGGAGAAGAAGACGGTCGTGCCCACCGAGGCGGGCATCGAGAAGGTCGAGCGCCAGCTGGGGGTCGCCAACCTCTACGACGCCGTGGCCACCAACTACGTGCACCAGCTGGGCCAGGCGCTGCGGGCCAAGGAGCTCTTCCACCGCGACAAGGACTACTTGGTCGACGCCGGCGAGGTGAAGATCGTCGACGAGTTCACCGGGCGCACGCTGGACGGGCGCCGGTGGTCCGACGGCCTGCACCAGGCGGTCGAGGCCAAGGAGCGGGTGCGCATCCAAGAGGAGAACCACACCTGGGCCACGGTGACCCTGCAGAACTACTTCCGCCTCTACGAGAAGCTCGCCGGCATGACGGGCACGGCCGAGACCGAAGCCGCCGAGTTCGGCAACACCTACAAGCTCTCGGTGGTTCCGATTCCGACCAACCTGCCGTCGCGACGCGACGACGAGGGCGACCTGATCTACAAGACCGAGGCCGCCAAGTTCGCGGCGATCGTCGAGGACGTGGCCGAGCGCAGCGACCGTGGCCAACCCATCCTGCTGGGCACCGCCTCGGTGGAGAAGTCCGAGCTGCTCTCGCGCGAGCTGTCCAAGGCCGGCGTCACCCACGAGGTCCTCAACGCCAAGCAGCACTTCCGAGAGGCCGAGATCGTGGCCCAGGCCGGTCGCCTGCACGCCGTGACCGTGGCCACCAATATGGCCGGTCGTGGCGTGGACATCATCCTCGGGGGCAACTCCGAAGGATTGGCGCGCCGCGACGCCGCGGGCCACGGTTTTGAGCCGGGCACCGACGAGTTCGACGTCGCGTACCGCGAGGCGCTGGGCAAGCTGAGCGTGACGTGCGCCGGCGAGGCCGCCACGGTCATCGCGCTGGGCGGGCTCTACGTCCTGGGCACCGAGCGCCACGAGTCGCGGCGCATCGACAACCAGCTGCGGGGCCGCTCGGGCCGTCAGGGTGACCCCGGCGAGAGCCGGTTCTACCTCTCGCTCGAAGACGACCTCCTGCGCGTCTTCGCCACGGGTGCGGTGTCGTGGGTCATGGACCGCACGATGCCCGACGACCTGCCCATCGAGGCGAAGATGGTGAGTAAGGCGATCGAACGCGCCCAGAACACCGTCGAGGGCCGCAACGCCGAGATCCGAAAGGACGTCCTCAAGTACGACGAGGTCATGAACGAGCAGCGCAAGGTCATCTACGCGCGGCGCCAGCAGGTCATCGACGGCGAGGACATCCACGACGCCACTCTGGTGATGATCGAGGAGATACTCACCGACGTGGTCGTGACTCGCCTCGAGCACGAGTTCGCCGAGGAGTGGGACCTCAACGCGCTGCTCGTGGACCTCATGACGTACTACCCGACGCGGCTCAACCTCGAGACCCTCGACGCCTACGTCGACCGTGACGAGGTCGTCGCCCTCGTGGTCGACGACGCCGTCAGCCTCTACGAGGCGAAGTGCGAGGCCTACATCGGGGGGCTGGACACCGCCAAGGAGATCGAGCGCGACGTCATGCTCCAGATCCTCGACGAGCGTTGGCGCAACCACCTCTCGGACATGGACTACCTGCGCGACGGCATCCACCTGCGCCAGGTGGCCCAGCAGGACCCCCTCACCGCCTGGCAGCGCGAGGGCTACATGATGTTCGAGCACCTCCTCGAGGCCGTCGATCACGACTTCGTGCGCTACATCACCCACGTCGAGGCGGTCGTCGAGCCCGCCGACGCCGACGACGAGGGCCTGGAAGGAGCGCTGACCAACGCCGCGCAGATCGCCCCGGGCGGCACCGAGCTGCCCGCCCACGGGCAGCGCGCGCCCGCGGCGAAGCCCCTCCCCAAGCAGGGTGACAAGATCGGTCGCAATGAGCCCTGCTGGTGCGGGTCGGGACGCAAGTTCAAGCAGTGCCATGGCCGACCATAGGGCCGAGATCACCTTTCGCGACGCGGCCGCCACTCTCGAGGAGCTGGAGGCGCGCTGGGTCGCGGCGCGCGACTACCTGAGCGTCGATGATCGGCGGGCCCGGGTGGTCGAGCTCACCGCGCTGGCCGAGGACCCCCACCTGTGGGACGACCCGGACCGCGCCCGACGGGTCACCACCGAACTGGGCCGGCTCAGCGCGGACCTCGAGGACTTCGACGGCCTGCGCCGGCGCTTGGACGACTGCGGCGTGCTCGCCGAGTTCGCCCGCGAGGCGCTCGGCGCGGGCGACAGCGACCTCTCGCTGGTCGACGAGGTGGCCGCGAGCGTCGCCGAGGTCGACGCCGCGCTGACCGAGCTCGAGACGCGAAGCCTGCTCAACGGCCCCTACGACGAGAACGACGCGCTGGCCGAACTGCACGCCGGCGCCGGCGGCACCGACGCGCAGGACTGGACCGAGATGCTCCTGCGCATGTACCTGCGATGGGCCGAGCGGCGCGGCTTCGGCGTCGAGATCGACGAGGCCACCGAGGGCCAAGAGGCCGGGCTGTTGTCGGCGACGTTCATCGTGAAGGGACGGTTCGCCTATGGCTGGCTCTCGGCCGAGCGCGGCGTACACCGCCTCGTGCGCATGAGTCCCTTCGACTCGCAGGCGCGACGCCAGACGAGCTTCGCCAGCCTGGACGTGACGCCGCTGCTGGCCGACAACGCCGCCGAAGTCGAGATCGACGAGAAGGACGTGCGCGTCGACACGTTCCGGTCCTCGGGCGCGGGCGGCCAGCACGTCAACAAGACCGACTCGGCGATCCGCATCACGCACCTGCCGACGGGCATCGTGGTGAGCTGCCAGAACGAGCGCAGCCAGCACCAGAACCGCGCGCGCGCGATGCAGATCCTCGAAGCGAAGCTGGCGGAGCGCGCCCGAGCGGCGCGCCGCGCCGAGATGGACGCGCTGAGCGGCGACCGCGGCGACAACGCCTGGGGGTCCCAGATCCGCAGCTACGTGCAGGCGCCCTACCAGATGGTCAAGGACCACCGCACCGAGCACGAGACCGGCAACGTCGACGCGGTGCTCGACGGCGACCTCGACGCGTTCATGGAGGCCGAACTGCGCCGTCAGCGTCGGCGCGGATAAGAATTCACGATTCGCGATTTCCGCGCGTCTTTTGGTGTCCAGGAAGCGCCGGACGCGCAAAGTAGACTGGCACGAAGTGAGACTCGCGTGTCGCGCTTTGCAACCCGCTAGCCCGGAGGGGATGATCGCGTGATTCGTTTCGAGAACGTCTCCAAGACGTACAAGAACGGGACCTGCGCCCTCAAGGACATCAGCCTGGACATCGACAAGGGCGAGTTCGTCTTCCTGGTGGGCTCGTCGGGGTCGGGCAAGACGACCTTCCTTCGCCTGCTGTTGCGCGAGGAGACGCCCGACCAGGGCCGGATCCTCGAGGCCGGGCGCGACATCGGCGAGCTGTCCAAGTGGCGCGTGCCCTACCTGCGCCGCAACATCGGGTGCGTCTTCCAGGACTTCCGGCTGCTGCCCAACAAGACGGTCTTCGAGAACGTCGCCTTCGCCCTCGAGGTCATCGGGCGTCCGCGCTCGACGGTCGAGTCCCAGGTGCCCCAGATCCTCGAGCTCGTCGGCCTGGCCGACAAGCGCGACAACCTGCCCCACGAGCTCTCCGGCGGCGAGCAGCAGCGCGTCGCCATCGCGCGGGCCTTCGTCAACCGCCCGCTCATCCTGCTGGCCGACGAGCCCACCGGGAACCTCGACCCGGCCAACTCCGAGTCGATCATGGCGCTGCTCGAGCGCATCAACCGCACGGGCACGACCGTCGTCATGGCCACCCACGACAAGACGCTGGTGGACCGCATGCGCCGCCGGGTGGTCGAGCTCGACCGCGGCGAGATGATCCGCGACCAGCTGCGTGGCGTCTACGGCGTCGACGAGCCGGTCGGGAGCCTCTGATGCGCGTGTACTTCCGGTACGCCGTCAAGGAGACGCTGTCGAACCTCTGGCGCAACCGCATGATGACCATCGCCGCCGTGCTCACCGTGGCGGTCTCGCTGTCGCTGGTGGGCGCGTCTCTGCTGCTCAAGCAGAGCGCCGCCCAGGCGTCGGCCCAGTGGCAGCAGGGTACGCGGGTCACGGTGTGGATGCAGCCCACGGCGTCAGCCACCGAGATCGGCAACGTGAGGACGGCCCTCGCCAACCTGCCCATCGTGAAGGGCTGCGTCTTCTACACCCAGGCCCAGGACTACGCCGAGGCCAAGAAGATCCTGACCTACAACGAGTGGCACGTCCTGACGGTGGCCGACATGCCGACCTCCTTCCGGTGCGTGCCCACGGTGCCCGCCGACGCCTTCACCGTCGTATCGCAGTTCTCCAACCAGCCCGGCGTCTACCAGGTCACCGCGCCGGTCCAGCAGATCCGCCAGATGAACCGGGCGATCCGGATCCTCCAGATCGTCTTCCTGGCCCTGGCCGGGGTGCTGCTGCTCTCGGCCGGGGTGCTCATCCTCAACACGATCCGCATGGCGATCTTCTCGCGCCGCCGCGAGGTCTCCGTGATGAAGCTCGTCGGCGCGACCAACTGGTTCATCCGCATCCCCTACATCACCGAGGGGTTCATCCAGGGTCTGCTGGGCTCGGGGGTGGCGATCCTGGCGGTCACCGCGCTGCACACCTGGTACCCGCTACACAACGAGTTCGCGCTGAGCACGAGCGCGTTGTGGGGGTCCAACCTGGTGGTGCTGGCGGTGGGCGTGGTGATTGGCTCGGTCGGTTCGGCGATCGCGATTCGGCGCTTCCTCGACGTCTAGCCGCTCGCCGCCTCGAAGTCGATGGCCAGGGAGTTGACGCAGTAGCGCAGGCCGGTGGGCGTGGGTCCGTCGTCGAAGACGTGGCCCAGGTGCCCGCCGCAGCGCGCGCACACGATCTCGGTGCGGGTGCGGCCGATGGAGTGGTCCGGGCGTTCGATGATCGTTCCGGGCTCGCAGGCGTCGAAGCTAGGCCAGCCGCACCCCGAGTCGAACTTCTGCTCGCTGGTGAAGAGGCGCTGTCCGCACCCCCCGCAGGTGAACGTGCCCTTGTCGTCGACGTGCAGGAGGGAGCCGGTGAAGGGGGGCTCGGTCGCCGCGGTGCGCAGCACGGCGTAGCGCTCCGGGTCGAGCTCGTCACGCCATTGCGCGTCGGTCTTGTCCACCTCGTAGGTCACGTCGTCACTGTAGCGACGCCGTCGTGCCGGACGCGCCTCAGAGGAAGTGGCCGCGCGGTGCCACCGGCGGGGTGCGCGGGAACTCCGCCTGATCGGCGAGCAGCCGCGCGAACGCGCCCGCGAGACCCTCGGCGTCGAGGCCGAGCTCGGCCAGCAGCAGGTCGGGCCGGTGCTGCTCGAGGAAGGCGCGCGGCACTCCCAGGATCCTCGTCATCGGGAAGGGCCGGCCCTCCTCTTGGGCCCGGTTGCGCACGGCCGAGACCATCAGGGTGCCGGCGCCGCCGTGGCGCGTGCCGTCCTCGACGGTCATGATGCGCTCGTGGCGCAGGGCGTCGTCGATCATGTCGGCGTCGGGGGGCAGGACCCGCACGTCGTAGAGCGTGACGCGGGCGCGGTCCTCGCCGAGCAGGTCCAGGGCGTGGTAGGCGGTCGCGGCCATCTTGCCCACCGCCAGGACGCACAGCCCGCCGTCGCCGCGCGCGACCTCGCGGGCCTTGAGTCCCTCGCCGACCTGGCCGTCGAAGGGTTGGGGAAGGGTCTTGGGGAACCGGAGGGCGCTGGGCGAGGAGAGCGACAGGGCGGTGGCCAGCATGCCCGGAACCTCCTCGGCCGACGAGGGCGCGAAGATCGTCATGTTGGGGATGGCCAGGCACAGCGCCATGTCCAGCAGGCCGTGGTGACTGGGCCCGTCATCGCCGGTGATCCCGGCGCGGTCGAAGACGAAGACCACCGGCAGGCCCAGCAGGCCGACGTCGAGGTGGGCCTGGTCGAAGGCGCGCGAGAAGAAGGTCGAGTAGAGCGCCACCACCGGCTTGAGCCCGCCCATGGCCATGCCCGCCGCGGTGGTCACCGCGTGCTGCTCGGCGATGCCGACGTCGAAGAACCGGTCGGGGAAGCGCTCCTGGAAGGCGAGCAGCCCGGTAGGCCCGGCCATCGCCGCGGTGAGCGCGACGATGCGCTCGTCCACCCCGGCCATGGTCAGCAGCGCGTTGGCGAACGCCTCGGTGTAGGACTGGGGCGTCACGCCATCCTCGTCGACCTTGGGGGGCAGCTTGTAGTCGTGCATCTTGAGGTCGTCGCCGATCGCCGGGGCGTAGCCGCGACCCTTCTCGGTGAGCACGTGCACCACGATGGGGCCGTCCCACGCGGCGGCGTTGCGCAGGGTCGACTCCATCGAGGCGATGTCGTGACCGTCGATCGGACCCACGTATCGCACCCCGAGGTTCTCGAAGAACGTGTGCGGCGTGACCATCTCGCGCACCACCGACGTGAAGCTGTCGATCCCCTTGTAGGCGACCTTGCCCACGCTTGGCAGGTGGGGCACGATGCTGCGCAGACGCCCGCGCATTGAGAGGTACGTCGGGTTGAGACGTATGGCCGTTAAGGACTCGGAGAGCTTGGAGACCGTGGGCGCGTAGCTGCGCCCGTTGTCGTTCAGCACGATCACCACGCGCTGGTCGGAGTGGCCGAGGTTGTTGAGCGCCTCGAAGGCCATGCCGCCGGTGAGCGACCCGTCGCCCACGACCGCCACCACGTGGCGCTGCCCGCCGTGGCCCACGAGCTCGCCGCGCTGCTCGAGGGCGACCGAGAGTCCGTGGGCGTAGGACAGGGCCGTCGACGCGTGGGACGACTCGATCCAGTCGTGATCGCTCTCGGCGCGGCTGGGGTACCCCGAGAGGCCGCCGCGCTGGCGCAGCCGGGAGAATCCGTAGCGGCGCCCCGTGAGGAGCTTGTGGACGTAGGCCTGGTGGCCGGTGTCCCACAGGAGGATGTCGCGCGGCGAGTCGAAGACCCGGTGCAGGGCGATGGTCAGCTCGACCACGCCAAGGTTGGAGCCCAGGTGGCCACCGGTCGCCGTGACCGTCTCGATGATGAACTGGCGGATCTCGTCGCTCAGCTGGTCGAGTTCCTCGTAGGAGAGCCCTCGCAGGTCGGCGGGCGACTCGATTCCCGGGAGGATCACCCCGTCAGCCTACCGGTCGGTATCCGGCGGCTCGGGCGCCTACCCGCGCCGCTCCGGGTACCAGAACGGGCGCGGCATCGGCGCGTGGGCGGCCACGACCTCTTCAACACGCGCCGCGACGGCGAGCAGCGTGTCCTCGCTGTGGGGCCGTCCGATCACCGCGAGACCCACCGGGAGCTCCTGGACCAGACCCGCGGGAACGCTCATGATGGGCCAGCCGGCGATCGCGGGAGCCATCGTGGCCACGCTGGCGGGGCCCGGGTGGCCGCCCACCACCAGGTCGGTCTTCCACGAGGGGCCGTAGGCCGGGGCGACGATCGCGTCGACACCCTCGAGGCCCGGGGTCAGGCACGTCGCGACGGCCCATTCGAGGTTGCGCCGGCGCGTCTCGGCGTAGGCCGCACCGGCGCGACCGCCGGTGTCGAGGGCCGCGGTGAACAGGTCGTGGCCGAAGTAGGGCTGCTCGACGTCGGCGTGCGCGTCCTCGTAGGCAACGACCTCGGCCAGCGAGCGCACGCCCGGGCCGGGGCGCTGGGCCAGGTACGCGGTGAGGTCGTCGCGTAGTTCGGCCAGCAGCACCGCCAGCTCGTCGGCCTCCTCGACCGGTGACGGCTCGGCGAGCTCGCGCGCGACGACCGTGACGCCGGCCGCCTCGAGCCAACCCACGACGCGCTCGATGTGCGCGTCGGTGAGCGGGTGCCCAGTGCGCCAGTTCGTCGCGAAGGCGACGCTGAGCCGCCCGGGGACGGGCGAGGGCCCGCGATCAGCCAGCACGTGGTACAGGAGCGCCACGTCGGCGACGTTGCGCGCCATGGGACCCGGACTGTCCTGGCTGGCGCTGATCGGCACGACGCGGGTCGTCGGCACGTTGCCGACGGTGGGCTTGAGCCCGGTGACTCCGTTGACCGACGAGGGGCACACGATCGACCCGTCGGTCTCGGTGCCCACGGCCAGGGGGGCGAGCCCGGCGGCGACGGCCGCGCCGGAGCCCGACGACGACCCGCCGGCGGACCGGTCGAGGGCCCACGGGTTGGCGACGAGGCCGCCGGTCGCCGAGAAGCCGCTCGATGACCGGCGCGACCGGATGTTGGCCCACTGGCTCAGGTTGGTGCTGGCCAGGACGATGGCCCCCGCGTCGCGCAGTCGCGTCACGAGGGTGGCGTCGCGCGTCTCGCGGCCCACGAGGGCGGTCGATCCCGCCGTGCCGGGCAGACCGGCGGCCTCGATGTTGTCCTTCACCACGACCGGGACACCGTGCAGGGGCCCGCGTGACACTCCGCGGGCTCGCTGCTCGTCGCGCTCGCGGGCCACCTCGCGCGCCTCAGCGCTCACCGCGGCGATCGAGCGCAGCGCGACGGGCGACTCGGGCGCGTCGAGGGCCGCGATGCGCTCGACCAGTGTGTCCACGAGCTCGCCCGACGAGAGCCGGCCCTCGGCCAGTCCGGAGAGGACGCCGGTGGCGCTCTCGTAGGCGAGGTCGGCGCTGGCGGGGTGCGGATCGTTCACCGAACCAGCGTAGAAGGGCTCCGCCGCGCGCGCCGGGGACGGCTCGCCCACGACCGTTACGCTGGCCACCATGCCCGGATCCCTGGTCGCCGACGACGTCCTCCACCGGGTTCTCGACGCGGCCCTGGCCCGTGGCGGGGAGTTCGCGGAGGTCTTCGCCGAGGATCGGCGCACGTCGTCGGCGTCGCTGGACCAGCGGCGCGTCGAGGAGCTCTCCTCGGGCCGGGACCGGGGCGCGGGCATCCGAGTGGTGGTCGGCGACACGACGGGATTCGCGCACACGGCGGACCTGTCCGAGGCCGGTCTGCTCGCCGCGGCGGGGGCGGCCGCGGCGGTCGCGCGCGGCGGGGGCGGGGGAGTGCGCACCGTCGCGCTCGGCGAACGCGACGTGCACGCGTCGACGGCCTCGGTGATGCCCGACGAAGTGGACAAGGCCAAGAAGATCGAGCTGCTCTTGCGCGCCGACGACGCCGCGCGGTCAATGGGCGCGGCCATCACCCAGGTTCAGGTCGGACTGGGCAACTCCTCTCGGCGCTTCGTCGTCGCCAACTCTGACGGGGCGAACGCGTCCGATCATCAGGTGCGCACGCGCTTTAACGTCGTGTGCGTCGCGTCGGGCGACACAGGAATGCAGACCGGTTACCGGCCGATTGCCGCGACCCGCGGGTTCGAGATCTTGACCCCCGAGGCGGTCGATGAGGCCGCGCGCGCAGCGGCGCACCAGGCGATCACCAAGCTCGAGGCGCGGCCCGCGCCCTCGGGCGACCTGCCCGTCGTCCTCGCCGGCGGGTCGGGGGGCATCCTCTTCCACGAGGCCTGCGGGCACGGCCTCGAAGCCGACGCCATCATGAAGCAGGCGTCGGTCTACGCGGGCCAGGTGGGGCGCCAGGTGGCCAGCCCGTTGGTCACGTTGGTCGACGACGGCTCCATGAAGGGCGAATGGGGCTACCTGTCGGTCGACGACGAGGGGCGGGCCGGCGCGCGCAACGTCCTGATTGAGAACGGAGTCCTGACCGACTACATGTGGGACCTGCTGCGCGCACGCAAGGAGGGACGCGCCTCCTCGGGCAATGGCCGGCGCCAGAGCTACCAACACCTGCCGATGGTGCGCATGACCAACACGTACCTCGCGGCCGGCGAGTCCGACGCCGAGGAGATCGTCGCCCAGACGCCGCGCGGGGTCTACGTGGCCCAGCTCGGCGGGGGATCGGTCAACACGGCGACCGGGGACTTCGTCTTCGGCATGACCTCCGCGTTCCTCATCGAGGACGGCCGCATCACCGCGCCGCTGCGCGATTGCAACCTGATTGGCAACGGGCCCGAGATCCTGACGCGCGTCGACGCGGTGGGCAGCGACGTGACCTTCTCGATGACGCCGGGCACCTGCGGAAAGGATGGCCAATCCGTGCCGGTCGGCACGGGGCAGGCGACGATGCGCCTGTCCGGGGTCACCATCGGGGGCACGGCGGCGTGAGCGAGGCACTGGCGCTGGCCGAGCGGATCCTCAACGACGCGCGAGGCCCCGAGCAGATCGAGGTCTATCTCTCTCGCGGCGTCGACACCGAGGTGCGCGTCTACCAGGGCGAGATCGAGCAGCTCTCCCAAGCCTCGGGCGATGGCGTGGGGCTGCGGGTCCTCTCCGAGGGGCCCGCGGGGGCTCGCGTCGGTACGGCCTGGGTAGGTTCGCTGGACGCCGACGCGGTGGTCGACGCGTTGCGCGAGGCCCGCGACAACGCGCGATTCGCCACCGAGGACGAGTTCGTCGTCTTCGCGCGCCCCGACGGCGTCGATGGGGCCGACCTGACGTTGCGCGACGAGACGGTGCTCACGACACCCCTTGACGACAAGATCGCCATGGCGATCGAGCTCGAACGGATGGTGCGCGGCGCCGATGCGCGCGTGCGCCAGGTCGAGGCCGCCGACTACTCGGACTACGTGGCCGAGGCCGCGATCGTGTCGACGGCGGGCATCTCGGCGACCTACGCCCGATCGGGCGCCTTTCTCTCCGTCGAGGCCATCGCCACCGACGGCGACGACCACCAGACCGGGTGGGGGTTGTCGGCGGGCCGCGCACCCGGCGACCTCGACGCGGCCGCGGCCGCCCGGGACGCGGTGTCGCGCGCTACGCGCATGCTGGGCGCGGTGAAGCCCCAGTCCATGAAGTGTGCGGCGGTCTTCGACCCTCGCACCGCGGCCACCCTGCTGGCGGTGATCGGGGGCGCCCTCAGCGGCGAGGCGGTCGTGCGCGGGCGCTCGTTCTTCGCCGACCGGGTGGGTGACGTGGTGGCGTCGGGGCTCGTGAGCGTGGTGGACGACCCGACCGACCCGCGCCACTTCGCGGCGAGCGTCTACGACGGCGAGGGACTGGCCTGTCGCCGCAACGTGCTGATCGACGCCGGGGTGCTGCGCGGCTTCGTCTACGACACCGTGTCGGCGCGCCGCGCCGGTACCGTCTCGACGGGCAGCGCCGTGCGCGGAGGGATCGCGGGGTCGCCGTCGGCGGGCTGCCGGGCCCTCCAACTCCTGCCCGGGGACCTCACCCCCGATGAGCTGCTGGCCCTCGTGGGTGACGGGATCTACGTGACCTCGGTCATTGGCGTGCACTCCGGGGTCAATCCGGTCTCGGGCGACTTCTCCGTGGGTGTCACGGGGTTGCGCATCCGCGACGGGCGCCTGGCAGAGCCCCTGCGCGAGATCACCGTCGCGTCCACGATCCAACGGATGCTCTTGGATGTGGTGGCGGTGGGCAGTGACGTGGAATGGCTGCCGGGGACGGCCGCCGGCCAGTCCCTGGCGATCGAGGGGATCTCGGTCTCGGGAACCTAATCCGTCGACGAGGGGCCGCTCGGGGCGCTGGCCGTCGCCGGCGTCGCGGGCGTCGTCGAGCTGGACGGCTCCTTCGAGGGAGCCGCCGCCGGGGTCGCCGCGGTGTCGGACTTGGCGGGGGCCGGCACCGTGCGGCTGTCGTTCTTGTAGAAGCCGCTCCCCTTGAACATGATGCCCACGGCGGAAAAGACCTTGCGCAGCGCGCCACCGCAGGACTCGCAGGTCGTGAGGGCCGGGTCGCTGAAGCGCTGCACCGCCTCGACGCGACGGTGGCATGCCTGACACTCGTATTCGTAGGTCGGCACGGACACTCCTCGACGTCGACGCAACCAGTGCAGTGTACCGGTCGCCCCGGGGCGTCCGGTCAGCGTCGGTAGCATGGGGCCGTGGACGACTTCCACCAACTGCGCCGCGGAGCCCGGGACGCCACCTTCCCGCGCGAGCTGGGCGCCTCCGAGGCGACGTCGCGCCGGGCGCTCGCACGCTGTCGCATCAACATGGATCCCTCGACGACGGCCCTGGTCGCGGCCAACGCCATGAACAAGGGCGACGTGCTGGCGACGGCGCGCGTCGCGGGAGTGCAGGCGGCGAAGTTCGCGGCGACGCTGCTGCCGATGGCCCACCCGGTGCTGGTGGGCAACGTGCACGTCAACTTCACGATCGCCGACAGGCACATCGACGTCGAGGCCAGCGTCGACACCGTCGACCGCACCGGGGTCGAGATGGAGGCCCTCACCGCGGTCACCGTGGCCGCGCTCACCGTCTACGACATGTGCAAGTCGAGCGACCGGACCATGACCATCGAGGCGGTGGCCCTCTGGGAGAAGTCCGGCGGTCGATCCGGGACGTGGCGCCGCGAAGAGGCCCTCGAGTCGCCGAGCGACGCCGAGGCCCCGCCCCGTCATTCGTAGCGGACCGCGCGGGCGCCCGGTACCCTTCGGGGGGTCGAGGGAGGACCGTGGCGGGCATTCGAGGTGAGGTGGAGGGCCGTCGGGAGCGGCTGATCGCTCTGGTCCTTCTCCTGCAGGGCGCGTCGCGCCACGCCCCGCTGTCCCAGGAGACGATCGTCGCCAACCTCAAGGTCGACGAGTTCCCCGTCGGCGCCAAGGGGCCGCGCAAGATTCGCGCCTACGAGGGCAGCGCGGTGGCGGTGCGCCAGAAGTTCGAGCGCGACAAGGCCGATATCCGCGAGCTGGGCTTCCAGATTGAGACGCTGAACCTCGACGACGGCACCGTGGGCTACTGGATCGACCCGCGCGGCGCGTACGCCCCGCCCTTGCACTTCACCGACGAGGAGGCCCGGGTCGTCCAGCTGGCCCTGCGCCTCTACGGCTTCGGCGCCAAGGGCGCCTTCAGCGTGTTCGCCGACGCGCCGGGTGGCGACGGGGGCCTGGAGTTCTCGAACTACTACACGCCGGTGCTGCACGCGCTCAAGGCGCGGCGCCGGCTGAGCTTCGGCTACCACTCGTCCGCGCACAAGACCCGGGTCGTCGAGCCGTTGCTCATCGAGGTGTTTCGCGGCACGCCGTACCTGGTGGCGCGCGTCGCCGGCACTGACGAGGTGAAGGGTTATCGCTTCTCGCGCATGACCACGACCCCGGTGGTTCTCCCCGACACCTTCGACGCCGACGACGAGACGCTCGGGATCGCGTCGTCGTGGCGGCCGGAGTTCACCAAGACCCCCACGCCGGTCGACGTCGTAGTCGAGACCAACGAGACCTACGGCGACCTGCTGGTGAGCCACTACCCCGACGCGGTATCGGCGGGCAAGCGCCCCGGTCGCGTCGAGGTGGGACTGCGTTTCGACAGCCAGTGGGCCGCCATGCGCTTCCTGCTCGAGGCCGCCGACCGGGTGAGCGTGAGGAGCCCGAAGGCGCTGCGCGAGGCCATGGCCGAGTGGGTGACGACGGTGAACCGCGGCGAGGCGCCCGACCCGGCGACCATCGCGTTCCCCGGTGCGAGCGGCGCGGACGTGCTCGGTCAGACGCTCCAGCTCCTGCACGCCGTCTACCTGTCCGAGGACGGACTGCGGATCAGCGAACTGGCCGCGCGCTTCTCGCTGGATCCCGCCCTCGTGCGCCTCATCATGGACCGGCTGGTGGCCCTCCAGCCCTTCGGCAACCAGGCGGGCTACCTGACCCATGTCCTGAAGGAGTGCGACGACTGGGACGACGAGGAGCACGACGACTCCACCTACCGCGCGGACTTCAGCGACACGCCGCGGGGCGAGCCCGAGCCCTCGCCCTTCCTCCTGCGAGACCTCGTGGAGCTGAACGTCGCGCTGCGCGAGGCCTCGCGCGCCTACGCCGATCCGTCGATCTTCTCGGCCATCGAGAAGATCGAGTCGGCGGTCGCCCAGTTCGTCCACGTCGACTCGGTCACCGACGAGCCCTGGCTCGCTGAGGTGCGTGCCGCGCTCGACGCCCACCAGCAGATCAAGATCGACTACGCGACCGGCCTGGAGAACGAGGCGCACGAGCGCTGCATCGAGCCGCGCGAGATCCGGGTGCTCAACGGGCACGCCCTGGTGCGTGCCTACTGCACGACGCGCCGCGACTGGCGAACCTTCCGCGTCGACCGGATCGTGCGCGTGCTGGCCAAGTCGCCCGTGACCGAGACCCGCCCACCCGACCCGGTGGCCAACTGGCTCACCCAGGTCGGCGAAGAGGGAGTGGAGGTGGTCGTCGTCGTGGAGCCGTACCGCCGTTGGCTATTCGAGCCCCTGCCCAGCGCGCGATGGGCGGTCCTTGACGACGGGCGCCACGCCGTGCGCTTTCGCCTGTCCGTCGAGGACTTCCTGGACAACCTGATGCTCCAGGCGGGCGCCGGCGCCGTTGTCGCGACGCCGCGCTTCGCGGACGCCGGGCACGCGCTGGCCAGACGGATCGCCGAGCGTCTCTAGCGCGACCGTTGCACCCCTGGGAGGTGGGGTGCTGCGGGTCTTCGTTCGCCGGTCGCGCGACGCGACGTACCTCACGAGGGACCCGGCCCTCGAGCTCGACGGCGTGCGCGAGGGCGGTCCCGCGTGGTGGCTGCGCGACGGCGCGGGCCGCGACGTGGAGGGGGTCTTCACCTCGACGCCGCGTTCGAGCGTCGTCGGCTACGACCTGGTCATCGCGGCCCCGCGACCGATCTCGATACTGGTCGCGCTCGACGCGCGCCACGGGCCCGACGTGGTGCGAGCGCACCGGGCGTCGGTGGGCGCCGCTCTGGACTACCTCGAGCAGCGAGCCCTCGTCGTGCGCGATCGCCGCGCCGGCGACGACACCGACCTCGCGGCGCGATGGGGGAGCGTCGTCGGCTTCACCCACGGGCTGAACCGGCACGGCGAGCCGCACCTGCACGACCACGTGCTCGTGGGGGCGCGCCCGGCGGGCGCGATGAGCGTGCTCGACGGACGCTCGCTCTTCGCGCACGTCGGCGCCGCCGACGCCCTCTATCGCGCGTCGCTTCGCCACGAGGTCGCGGTGCGCACCCCGTGGCGGCCGTGGCGCTCCTTTCGCGGCGTCGAGATGGTCGACGGCCTCGATGAGGGGTTCCGCGAGCTGTGGGGGGGACACCACGGCGAGCGCGGAGAGAAGCTCCATTGGACCCGCGAGGAGACGTGCGAGCGATGGCGCCGCGACCTCGAACGATTCGTCGAGGCGGGAACGGTCGCCGCGCCGGATGAGCGCGGCACCCTGGACGAGCACGCCTTCGCCGGCGCCCTCGAAGGCGTCTTCTCGCCGACGCGACGGCACCTGGTCGCCGCGTGGGCCGACGCCGCGGTCTTCGGGCAGTCACCGCGCGACATCTCGGCGGCGCTCGACAACCTGTACCCTCGGCTGCGCGACGCGCGCGGTGTGCGCGAGCCGGGGCTCGCGATGTCCGAGGCGCGCATGACCGGCCGGGTCCGCGAACGCGGGCCCCGACCCCTCACCCGAGACGGGCTGACGATGTGGTCTCAGGTCTCCCGCGAGCGAGAGATCTCGCGCACTGAGCGGTCCAGGTAGGGACGGAATCGAGGGTCGCGATGGGCGGGGGTGAGGGGGACCCACTGCATCGACTTGTCCGCGCCCAGCCCCAGCGCGTAGCCCGCGCGGCCCCGGGCGATCTCGGCGACGTTGGCTCGGTCGCGTTCGACCCACGACGTCGCCGATCCGCTCGGTCGCCCCCTCGGGCCGCGCTGATGGGAGGTCACGGGTTCGCGCGATCGCCCCGCGAGGTGGCTGAGCAGCTCTAAGGTCGCGCGATCCGCGATGCCGGGCAGGACGACGGTGGTGGGGAACAGGGAGAGGAATCCCTCGGCCGATGCCCCCCAACGACCTCGGGCCTGGCTGAGATCCTGGAGGCAGGCCAGGGTCACCACGCCCTGGCCGCCGCCCTCGGAGACGATGCTGGCCAAACGAGGCAACGGGGCGACGTTGGCGAGCTCGTCCAGGGCCAGGAGGAGCCGGCGACCCTCGTCGTGGCGGTCGTAGGTCGCGTGGACGAGCTCGTCGACCAGGCCCACGACGAGGGGGATGGACACCATCTGGTGGCGGCTGGGTGCCACGACGTGAAGCTGGTGAGGTCCCGCGAGGAAGGCGTCGATGTCGAGGGGCGCTTCGCGCGCCGAGGCCCTCGCGGCGTCGGTGCGCACGCCCGCGAAGAGTCCCGAGGCCGTCGACCAGATGCCCGATCGTTCGCGCTCCTCGGTCGCCAGCACGCCGCGCAGCAACCCGACGGCGGGGTGCGGGTCGCCGTATCGCTCGGTTAGTTCGGCCAGGACGTCGTCCGCGCGCCTCTCGTCCACGCGCGAGGCCAGGCGACCCAGGGAGTCGTCGCGCAGCGCCGTCGCGTGCAACAGGGGGGCGACGAGGGCGCCCGCCCGCTCGGTCCAGTGGTCGTCGCTCCGGTCGAGGCGGCCGCGGCGCGCCACGTCGATCAGCGTGCGCGTGGCCAGCACCGCGCCATCCCAGGTGAGCGACTGGCGGATCGGGGAGTAGCCGACGCGAATCACTCCGCGCGGCGTGGGCACGGTGCCCGATGGATCGAAGAGCAGCGTCGCGCCGTCGTGGCGCGCCAGCGCCATCTGCGTGACGACATCATTCTTCGTTGACGTGGTGACGCTCGGTGACGACGTGATCAGGAGGTTCGGAATGATGAACGACGATGTCTTGCCGCTGCGCGTCGGACCCAACACGAGCGTCGATCGTTCCTCGCCACTCGTGATGTCACCACGTGATCCGCGTCCGAGGTAGATACCGCGATCGAAAGTCATCGTCAAGCAATGGTCGGAAATAAATCTCGAAATGCTTGACTTGTGGTGCGATACCGAGTGAACTTTTGTATGTCCTTCTGCGGAGGAGGTCAACGTTTTTGTCAGCGTCGATGACGACGCCGGCGTGGAATACTCCTGCGCACCTGGACCGTGCACTGCGATCGATCGCCGCACAGCTGTGAAGCTGGGTGCGATACGGGCGAGTACACGATGTGTCAATGCGGTTCCAGTAATCGAGGCACCACGGTGGTGCGCTCGCGGTTCCCATTTGATTCAACGTTGAGTCCCAAGGAGGGAAAGTGGCACCAGCCGCGAAGAAGAAGGCTCCGGCCAAGAAGGCCCCCGCCAAGAAGGCAGCTAAGAAGAAGGCCCCTGCCCGCAAGGCTGCGGCCAAGAAGGTTGCCCGCAAGGCTCCGGCCAAGAAGCGTCCGGCCGCCAAGAAGAAGGCTCCGGCCAAGAAGGCTGCGGCCAAGAAGCGCCCGGCCGCTCGCAAGGCTGCCAAGCGGCCCGCCCGCAAGGCGGCGGCGAAGAAGAAGTAACTCACTTCCAAGAGTGGGGTTTGAGGGGGCCTTCGGGCCCCCTCAAACGCCGTCCAGGGGGGAATTCAGGTCCTCCGGGCGGTCGAGGTCGCGGCTCCAGGGGCTGCGGGTGATCAGGTGGAACTCAAGTCTCAGGCGGCCCGCTTCGCGGCGGTGCCGGGCCGCCGAGTCGGGCCCGTACCCGAAGCGAAAGTCCAGCCCCGTGGGCAGCGCCAGCACATTGGTGCCCGTCGCGTGGTGGTCGGCCACGACGGTCACGCCGTCGCCCGGCTCGAATCCGCTGAGACCGCGCGGCGCGAGCAGGTCACCGTGGACGATGGCGACGTGTCCGAAACGCGCTCCCAGCCCCGAGTACGCCCTCCGCACCGCGCCGTTGAGGCCCGGCGCGTCACCGAGCCAGACCTCGGCGCCCAGACCGCGGGCGAAGTCGGCCACGGCGCCGCTCTCGGTGACCACGATCACCGGTACCGGGGCACAGGCGGTGATCACGCCGGCGGCCAGGGAGCGCGCCAGCGCCGGCACGTCGAGCGCGACGTCGGCGCGCAGGCGCTCCTTGGCTCGATCGAAGTCCTTCAGAGGCACGAGGAAGGCGTCGGGCCTCACGCATGAATGTTACGGGGACGCCACGTCGGTACCGTTGGGGGGTGGCGGCACCCCCTCCCGATCTCATGGCGGTGGAGCGAGCTGCCTTCGGCGAGGGTCGCTCGGTGGTGGGTGTCGATGAGGTGGGCCGGGGGGCCTTGGCCGGTCCGCTCGCCGTCGGCGCGGTCGTCGTCACGCGCGACGTGCCGGTGCCGCGCGGGCTCGCCGACTCCAAGGCGTTGACCCCCGCCCAGCGCGAGGCGCTGGTCGATCCCATCATGTCGTGGGCCGCGGCGTGGTCCCTCGGCTGGGCCAGCGCCGAGGAGATCGACCGGTGGGGACTGCGCACGGCGCTCAGCGTCGCGGCCACGCGGGCCCTCGATGAGCTCGCGACGCGTCCGAACCTGTGCCTCGTCGACGGCTCGGTGAACCTGCTGCGCGCGCCGCTTGACGTGGCCCTCGGGGTCCCGGGCCCCCCCGCAGCGACCTACGCGTCACTGGAGTGCCGTCCGGTCGTGCGCGGTGACGCGACGTGCGCCTCGATCGCCGCGGCGTCCGTCCTCGCCAAGGTCGCGCGCGACCGCGTGATGGTCGACCTCGACCGCGCCCACCCGGCCTTCGGGTGGCGGCGCAACAAGGGCTACGGGGCCCCGGAGCATCTCGCGGCGCTGCGTCGACTCGGCCCCACGGCGCTGCACCGGCGCACCTGGCACCTCCCGGGGCTCGACGAGCGTCCGGCGGCCCCCCGGGCCGATGCCCCCTGCGCTTTTGGAGCCAAAGAGTAGGATTGGGCGGCTATGTGTCCGCTGCTCTCGGTCCAGGATCTCAAGGTTCATTTCACCACGCAGAAGACCTTCGTGACCGCGGTGGACGACTTCTCTCTCACGATCGACCCGGGCCAGTGCGTGGGTCTGGTCGGCGAGTCGGGCTGCGGCAAGACCACCACCGGACTCGCCATCATGCGACTGCTGCCCAACAACGGCAAGGTGGTGGCGGGATCGGTGGTCCTCGACGGCGTCGACCTGGCCACTCTCACCGAGAAGGAGATGCAGCACCAGCGCGGCCGGACCGTGGCCCTGATTCCCCAGGACCCGATGAGCTCGCTCAACCCGACGATGAAGATCGGCCACCAGATCGGCGAGGGCCTGCGCATCCACGAAGGGGCCAGTGACGAGGACGCGCGCAAGCGGGCCCTGGAGGTGCTCGAGATGGTCGAGATGCCCCGACCCGCCGAGCGCCTCGACCAGTACCCCTTCGAGCTCTCCGGCGGGCTCCGCCAGCGGGTCATCATCGCCATGGGCCTGGTCTGCAAGCCCAAGCTGCTCATCGCCGACGAGCCCACCACCGCGCTGGACGTCACCATCCAGGCCCAGATCCTCGACATCATCGACAACTTGCGCGAGCAGCTCAACATGAGCGTGCTGCTGATCACCCACGACCTGGGCGTGATCGCCGGGCGGGCGGACAAGGTCGTGGTCATGTACGGCGGACGCAAGGCCGAGGAGGCGCCCACCAACGACATCTTCCACGCCATGCGCCACCCCTACGCCCAGGCGCTCCTGGCCTCGATGCCGAACCTGGAGAACACGTCCAAGCACGCCCTGAGCTCGATCGCGGGGCTGCCGCCCGACCTCTCCAAGGAGATCGTGGGCTGTCGCTTCGCGCCGCGCTGCGCCTACGCCACCGACCACTGCCGCGAGATCGAGCCCGAGCTCACTTTCGAGGGCATTCACGCCTTCGCGTGCTACCACCCGGTCGACGGCCCCAAGCCGGTCGTGATCAACGTCCACGAGGCGGCGGAGGTGGCCAAGGCGCCAGCCAAGGAGCTCCTGCGCGTCGAGGACCTGTCCAAGGACTTCCCGATCAAGGCGGGCTTCGTGCGCCACAAGGTCGGCGCGATCAGCGCGGTCTCACACGTCAACTTCTCGATCAACGAGGGCGAGACCTTCGGACTGGTGGGCGAGTCGGGCTGCGGCAAGACCACGATCGGTCGCATGGTCGTCGGCCTCGAGTTGCCCACCGGCGGCAAAGTCGTCTTCGACGACAAGCTCGTCTCGGCCCGCAACCACAAGCCGAGCCGCGTCGAGCGCCGGGACCGCCAGATGATGTTCCAGGACCCCTACTCGAGCCTCGACCCGCGCATGAAGGTGGGCCAGATCCTGGCCGAGCCGCTCATGGTCCAGCGTGTCGGCAACCGGGCCGAACAGGCCCAGCGGGTGAGCGAGCTCCTCATGTCGGTCGGCCTCGAGCCGATCGTGGCCGACCGCTACCCCCACGAGTTCTCCGGGGGACAGCGCCAGCGCATCGGCCTGGCGCGCGCCCTGGCGCTGAGCCCGCGCCTGATCGTGGCCGACGAGCCCGTCTCGGCCCTCGACGTGTCGATCCAGGCCCAGATCCTCAACCTTATGAAGGACCTGCAGAAGGTGCACGACGTCACCTACGTGATGGTGAGCCACGACCTCGCCGTCGTCTACTACATGGCCGACACCATCGGCGTCATGTACCTGGGCAAGATCGTCGAGATCGGCGACGCCGAGTCGGTCTTCCGCACACCGGCCCACCCGTACACCCAGGGGCTCTTGGACGCGGTTCCCATCCCGGACCCCGTGCTAGCGCGCGCCCAGCGCGGCCACCAGGTGAAGGGCGAGCTCCCCTCGCCGGTCAACCCGCCATCGGGTTGCCGCTTCCGTACCCGGTGCCCGCGGGCCCAGGACGTCTGCGCCAACGTCGAGCCGCCGCTCGAGGACTTCGGGCCAACTCACCAGGCGGCGTGCCACTTCCCGCTGCGCACGCCGGTGACGCTGGGCGCGTCCCGCGCCACGTCCATCTAGATTCGAGCGACTAGCGCTCGATCAGTCGGACCTCGAAGGCGTCGCGCAGGGCGTCACCGATGTAGTTGATCGAGACGACGACCAAAATGAAGACGGAGGCGAGGGGGAAGATCTCCCACCAGAATCCGTTCTGGATCTGCGTCGTGCCTTGCTGGAGCATCGTGCCCCAGTCGGTCTGGGGCGCCTGGATCCCGAGGCCCAGGAAGCCCAGGGCCGACAGGAAGAGGATCGCGTCGGCCACCGAGAACGTGGCCACGGTGACGATGTTGCTGATCGAGTTGGGGAAGACGTGGCGCCGGATGATGTGCATCTTCCCGCCGCCCATGGCGGTGGCCGCTTGGGAGTACTCGAGCTGACGGATCAGGAGGGCGTCGCCGCGAATGATGCGTGCGTTGCCCCACCACAGGGTGAACCCGATCACGCAGATCAGAAAGACCGTGGTGCGGTTGAAGATCGTGATCAGGGTCAGCAGCAGGAAGATATAGGGAATCGACAGGAAGGCGTCCAGCAGACGCATCATCAGGGTGTCGGTCACGCCGCCGACGAAGCCCGAGATCATGCCGTAGAGGGTCCCGATGACGATGGTGATGAAACCGGCGAGGAAGCCCAGCGTGAGCGAGTACTCGCCGCCGTAGAAGATGCGCCCCAGCTCGTCGTAGCCGGAACTGTCGGTGCCCAGGAGGTGGTGGATCGAAGGTGGCTGATTCCAGGGCGAGCCGAACGTGAGCGCCTGGTTGGTCTGGTTGGTCGGGTGAAGCCACGGCACGAGGAAACTCGCTGCGGCGATCAGCACCAGGTAGAGCACGGAGGCGATCGCCAGCTTGTTGTGGGTGAAGATCCGGACCCGCTGCTTCCACATCGGGACGATTTCACCGGTCAGATTCGCCGCGGAATCGACGTCCTCGGCCGTCGCGATCAGGGGCGGCGAGGTCTCAACGTGTGTGGCCATTTACCTGGTCCCTTCGATTCGGACTCGGGGATTGACGAGTCCCAGCGAGACGTCGGCGAGGAGGTTCCCCGCCAGTGTCAGGATGGATACCAACAAGGTGATGCCGAGGATGACTGGGGTGTCGACATTGGTCGCGGCATTGACCGTCTGGATACCGAGGCCCTCGTAGTTGAAGACGCTCTCGATGATCAGCGCGCCGCCAAGGAGCGCGGGAATCGACAGTCCCAAGATCGTGATGATTGGCCCCAGGGCGTTGCGGAACGCGTGGCGGAACAGAGTGCGCATGCCGCTGCAGCCCTTGGCCTTGGCGGTTCGCACGTAGTCCTGGACCAGGACCTCGAGGACGGTACCGCGCATGAAGCGGCTGAGCCCGGCCACCGAGAGCATGGTGAGAGCGGCCACGGGCAGGAGGAAGCCCACCGGGTTAGTGAACATCGCCCAGGGGGCCACCCCCGGTGGCGGTGAGCTGGGCAGGTGGGGGAAGTGGAAACTGAACGCGTCCAGCAGCAGCATGGCCAACAAGAAGTTCGGCATCGCGTAGAGGATGAACGCCGTCCCGGTCGCCGAGTAGTCGAAGACCGTGTTGCGCTTCGATGCCTGGATGATCCCCAAGGGGATGGCGATGAGGATCGTGAGGATCAGCGCCGCTGAGGCCAGCCAGATGGTGCGCGGCACGTACAGCTTGATGATGCCCCACACCGACAGGTTCTGCTTGTAGGAGTGGCCGAGGTTGAAGTGGAAGAGCACCTGCGTGACGTACGTCCAGAAGCGCACGAAGTACGGGTGGTCCATGCCGTTCTTGCGAGCCCAGATCGCCAGGTTCGCCGGAGTCGCGTGGACCCCGAGCACGTTGTAGGCCGGGGCCAGGATGCCGTGGGTCTGGAAGTACGGCAGCGTGAACGTGATGAGCATCACGACGATCAGGACAACGAAGGACTGCACGATCCGTCGAAGCACGTACGCCAGCACGGGGAAAGTTTATCAGCGGGCCCCGCGGTGAGCCTTGCGCCCCGGTGCTCGGATCAGGCCCAACATATGGAAACGGCCCCCCTCGCGGGGGGCCGTTTCCACTGTGGTCAGGCCACGTGGTACCCGATTAGTAGTACAGGTACTCCGGCATGAAGTTGCCCAGCGGGTTCGGCGTGAAGCCGATGCTGGAGTGCAACGTCTTGATGACTTCGGCCGGGGCGAACGCCTGCGGCTGGTAGAGGACCGGCAGCTGCGTGGCGGCGAAGTTGCCGTACGCGGTCAGCTTGGCGGTCCCGAAGTCGGTGGCCGTGATGTCGGCGGTCATCGTCGGGTCGTTGTAGCCACCCACGTTGAACCCGCCCGTCGGGGCGAACAGTGACTCACCCGTCGGCTCGAAGTCCGGCGCGTAGGTCCATCCACCACCCCAGGAGCAGACCTCGAATCCCGATCCACCGCTGCAGTCGGCGATGACGTTGTTGAACGTCGCCTCGGTGTGCGCGAACTGGATACCGATGCTGGCCCAGTCCGAGAGCTCCGCGTTGAACGTCTGGTCAAGAGCCGGTGAACCGCTGGCCCACACGATGTTGAAGTTCAACGTGTAGCCCTGGGCGATGCCGGCGCCACACTGACCCGACCCGGTGCCCGGGCTGGTGCAGGTCTGGACGTTGTTCTGAATCGTCCAGCCGTGGCTCGAGAGCAGGGCCTTAGCGGCCGTCAGGCTGAACGGGTACGGGTTGGTGATCTTGCCGCTCAGCGACGACGGGGTCGTCGGAGGTAGCGGGCTGTCGATCGGGATTCCGTAGCCCTTGTCAACGTTGTTGATGATGCCCGTCTGGTCGACGGCGTCCTGGAGCGCTTGGCGGATGTACAACTGGGCGATCGCAGCGGACTTGGGGTCGGCGCTGCTGAAGTTGAACGGCGCGTAGTTGAAGTTCCACGCGCTGCCCACGACCATGTTGTAGCGGCTCGCCAGCTGACCCCAGTTGGGGCCGGCCTTGGTCGGCGAGATCGCGGGGGAGGTCAGGACTCCGGGGTCAACGAAACCGAGGTCGATCTTGCCGGCCTGCAGGTCGTTCTCCTCCGCCTGGGTGGCGGTGTAGGCGACTTCCTTGACCACGGCGACCTTGGCGTGCACCGGACCGTTGTAGCGCTGGTTCGGGACGAAGGTGAGGTTGCCCAGGTTGTCGAACGACCTGAGGCGCCACGGGCCGTCCACACCGCTCTGCCACATGGCGTTGGTGTAGGTGCTCGAGTTGGCGGACTGGGCGTCGAGGTAGGCCTCGACGTTCTTGCACGCCACGGCCGTGGAGCTCGCGCCGTACCGGCCGGTCGCGCAGTTGGACTTACCCGAAGCCGTGCGGTCCCACGTGTCGGGGAACGGCGTGATGAACGAGAGGTTGTTGTAGACGAGCCACAACGGGTTCATCGACCGGGTGAAGTGGATGGTGACGGTGTTTCCCTTGCCCGAGGCGCTCTTGATCAGCGCGGGGATCGAGAAGGGACCGTTGTCACCGCAGTAGGACGTCGGGTCGGCCTGGAGCATGTTCAAGAAGAACATGACAGACTGAGCGTTGACCTTCTGGCCGTCGGCAAACTTCCAACCCTTCATGTGGATCGTGGCGACGGTGTCACCGTGGCTCATCGAGGGCGCGGGGGCCAACGACAGCTGGTACTGCACCGCCGGCGAACCACCGAGGCCGAAGAAGTAGAGCGGCCGGAACATCATCTCCTGGAACTGGTTGATGTTGTCGACCGAGAAGAACTGGCATCCCATGTACGGGAAGATGTAGTTCGGGTTGGCACCCGGCCCTTCCGCAAAGGTCACCGTTCCTGTGGGAGCGCTCGCGCCACTCACGGTTGGAGCAACGAGCCCCAACGACATGGTGGCGGCGACCGCTCCCAATGTCATTGCGAGCCCTAGTTTGCGTCTCAGTTGCATGGTTGAATTGCCTCCCAGTAGTGCCACCCGAAGTGGTCACAATCAATTTGCTTGCCCATCACTGATGGATTAAGGGCAATCGTAGACCTAGATAAGAAGGTGAACAAGTTCACCCCAACCGAAAACTCGTGAAATATCACGACTTTGTAACGTCCCACCGCCGTTCGAAAAGGTGAAACATAAGAAAAAGTGCAGTTTTCGCTAACGACGCGGGGCCAGCGCGGCGCGGAGCTCGGTCGCCGCGTCGGGGTGGTCGAAACGGAAGCCGGAGTCGCTCAGCACCCGCGGGATTACCCGCTGACTCGCCAGGACGAGCTCGGCGCTCAGTTGGCGGCCGAGGACCGCGGCGAGCGCGAACTCCGGGACGCGAAGGAGGCCCGGGCGCCTCAGTTCGGCGGCCAGGGCCCGGGTGAACTCGCGGTTGGTGACCGGCGCCGGGCCCGTGAGGTTGACCGGGCCGCCGAGCTGCCGGTCGATGACCCACTGGATGGCGCGGACCTGATCGACCAGGGAGATCGGGCTCATCCACTGGCGCCCGTCACCGAGGGTCCCGCCCAGTCCCGCTCGAAACAGGGGGAGCTGGCGGGCGAGCGCCCCGCCGCCGGCGCCCAGCACGAGTCCGGAGCGCAGCAGGGCCGCCGGCGGCCCGTGGGCGGACGCCGCGGCCGACTCCCACGCCGCGCACACGTCAGCCAGGAAGCCGGTCCCGCGCGCCGTGGCCTCGTCGACCTCTTCGTCGCCGCGGTCCCCGTAGAAGCCGATGGCCGAACCGCTGGCCAGGAAGGGGAGCCCCGAGCCGCGCGCCGCCAGGGCCTCGACCAGCAAGGTCGTGGTCGCCACCCGAGAGGACAGGATCTCGGCGCGTCGTGCGGCGCTCCAGCGACTCTGGGCGAGACCCACGCCGGCGAGGTTGACGACGGCGTCCAGGCCGCCCTCGCGACGCAGGTCACCCTCGTCGACCAGGCCGCGCGCGGGGTCCCAGCGAATCGCGTCGCCGACGACGGGCGCGCCGCCGGGGCGCACGAAGGCGACAACCTGGTCGCCGCGCTCGCGCAGCGCGACGACCAGGGCGGTCCCGATGAAGCCCCGAGATCCCGTTACGCCGACGCGCAACGTTCGTCGACCAGACGCCCGATCAGGGCCGCCAAGGGGGCGGGTCGCGACAGGTGGGCGCCGTGCCCCGCGTGGGACATCTCGATGGTCTGGATCGACGGGCTTAGCACCGCGATCTTGTCGGCGAGCGCGCGGTAGTGCTCGCCGAGGGGGCCGTCGCCGTGGATGAGGACGATCGGCGTGGACATCGTGGCGAGGTCGAAGGGGGCGGGTCCGCGCACCACCGCGAGGTCGGCCAGCAGCGCTGGTCCGTCGAGGCGGCGAGACTCGCGCTCGGGCTCGCTCAGGCGCTCCCACGCCGCGTCCGAGACGACCCGTCGGAAGAAGACCTCCGCCTCGTGGCCCGGGTCGTCAGTGGGCGCCGGGCGCGAGCTGACTCGCTCGAGGATCCACGGCAGGGGGGTCTCGTAGACGATCACCTCGGCCACGAGCTCCGGGTCGCGCGCGGCGGTGTCCAGGGCCACGAGCCCCCCGAAGCTGTGGCCGAAGAGGAAGACGGGTCCGACGGATCGCTCGCGCCGGGCGATCGTCGCGAGGTCCTGGACGTGGTGGGTGAACGTCAGCGGCGCGAGGCCCCGTGATCCCCGGTAGCCCCGGCGGTCGTAGGCGACGAGGTCCACGTCCTCGACGCGTCGGGCCAAGCGGGCGAACGAGCCCCCACGATCGAGGCCCCCGTGCACGCAGATCACGACGGCCCTGGGATGAGCCACGCGGTGTTCGAGCAGGGCCAGGCCCGGCACCGGGGAGTCGCCCGGGATGAGGCCGATGGTGGGCGGCGGGGAGGGACGCACGCAGGGAATCTAGTGCTCGTCGTTCCCGCGGGCTCCCGAGAACAGCGGGACCCACCCCTAGGCTGGACGCGTGAGCACGACGCCCGAGGCGCCCTCGGCGGCAACGAAAGGGTCGTTCGGACCCAACGCGTGGCTGGTCGACGACATGTACGAGCGCTACCTGGCCGACCCCGAGTCCGTGGCGGCGAGCTGGCGCGAGTTCTTCGTGGACTATCAGCGCTCGACGGTCCCGGCCGTGGCCGCGCCTTACGCTGCGGCGCCGGCGCCGGCGCCGGTCGCCGCCTCGCCCACGGATGCTGAGGCCACGCCGCTGCGCGGCGCCTCCGCGCGTCTCGTCACGAACATGAACGCGAGCCTGGCGATCCCGACGGCGACCAGCGTGCGCACGGTGCCCGCACGGCTCCTCGAGATCAACCGCGCGGCCCTCAACGAGGCGCTCGCGCGGGCCAGCGGAGCGAAGGTCTCCTTCACCCACCTCATCGCTTTCGCGGCGGTCCAGGGTCTTCGCGCCGTGCCCGCCCTCAACTCGACCTTCGTCGACGCCGTCGACGACCGCGGCACCCCCGGGGTGCGCCACCACGACCACGTGGGGCTGGGGCTCGCGGTGGACGTCGAGCGCCCCGACGGATCGCGCAACCTGCTCGTGCCGGTGATTGGCGACGCCGACTCGCTCGGCTTCCGCGACTTCCTGCTCGCCTACGAGGACCTCGTGCGCAAGGTGCACGCGGGGTCGTTCAACGCCGACGACTTTGTCGGCGCCACCATCACGCTCACCAATCCCGGCACGCTCGGCACCGTCCAGTCGGTCCCGCGCCTCATGCCGGGGCAGGGAGCCATCATCGGCGTCGGGGCGCTCGGCTGGCCGGCGGGGTTCGAGTCGGCCGATCCGCGCGCCCTGGCGGACCTGGGGGTCGGCAAGGTGCTCACGTTGACCTCGACCTACGACCACCGGATCATCCAGGGTGCCGAGTCCGGGCTGTTCCTGCGCTACGTCGCCGAGTGCCTCACCGGCGGCCACGACTTCTACGACGAGGTCTTCGCCTCCCTGGGCGTGCCCTACGAGCCGTCGCGCTGGGCGAGCGACCGCAACGCGCTGAGCGACGAGGACGACGCCGAGCGCGTCCTCAAGCAGATCCGCGTCCAGGAGCTCATCAACATGTACCGGGTCCGCGGTCACCTGCACGCGCACCTCGACCCGCTGACCGCGGCCCCGCCGCCGGTGCACCCCGAGCTCGACCTCGCCACCTACGGCCTGACGATCTGGGACCTGCCGCGGCGCTTCGTGGTCGACGGGTTGGCCGGGCGCCGCGAGGCGACGCTCGACGAGATCATGACGATCCTGCGCGACGCGTACTGCCGCACCATCGGTATCGAGTACGGGCACATCATGGATCCCGAGCAGAAGCAGTGGATCCAACGCCGCGTCGAGGGCGTCCACGTGACGGCCTCGCTGGACGACCAGCGCCTGATCCTCGACGCCCTCACCGAAGCCGAGGTCTTCGAGAGGTTCCTGCACTCGCGCTACGTCGGCCAGAAGCGCTTCGGCCTCGAGGGCGCCGAGTCGACCATCGTGGCGCTCAAGACGATCCTGGACGCCGCCGCCGACGAGGGCACGCGCGAGGCGGTCATCGCGATGGCCCACCGCGGACGGCTGAACGTGCTGGCCAACGTGGTGGGCAAGTCCTACAGCGACATCTTCAGCGAGTTCGAGGGCAACCTCGACCCCGAGAGCGTCCAGGGCAGCGGCGACGTCAAGTACCACAAGGGGGCGCGCGGCACCTACAAGAACCCGCGCGGCGTCACGATCGATGTGTCGATGGCCTCGAACCCCTCGCACCTCGAGGCGGTGAGCCCGGTCGTCGAGGGCATCGTGAGGGCCAAGCAGGACCTCGTCGTGCGCCCGAGCGACGGCACCGAGTCGGCGCCGCGCGTCAACGAGTACCCGTTCCTCGCGCTGCTGGTCCACGGCGACGCCGCGTTCTCCGGCCAGGGCGTCGTCGCCGAGACCCTCAACCTCTCGCAGCTCTCGGGGTATCGCGTGGGCGGGGCCGTGCACGTCGTGATCAACAACCAGGTGGGCTTTACGACCGCGCCCGACTCGGCGCGCTCGAGCTTCTACCCCACCGACGTGGCCAAGATGATCCAGGCGCCGATCTTCCACGTGAACGGCGACGACCCCGAGGCCTGCGCGCGCGCGGCGCGCCTGGCCCTCGACTATCGTTCGGCGTTCCACCGTGACGTCGTGCTCGACATCGTGTGCTACCGGCGCCACGGCCACAACGAGGGCGACGACCCGAGCTACACCCAGCCCCAGATGTACAAGATCATCGACCAGATGCGCTCGGTGCGCAAGGTCTACACCGAGACCCTCGTGCGCCGCGGTGACCTCTCGATCGAGCAGGCCGAGCGGGCCCTCGACGACTTCAACGACCGGCTCCAGCGCGCCCTCGACGAGGTGCGCGCCGTTGCGGTGCCCGAGCTGCGCGACGTGCCCGTGGCCGAGGTGCCCGCCGACGACCCGGCGCCGGCGACCGGGGTGGACGCGGCGACGCTGCGCCGCGTCGGCGCGGCGACGATGAGCGTGCCCGAGGGGTTCACGATCCACCCCAAGCTGGCGCGCCAGTTCGCCGCGCGCGCCGAGATGCTCGACGCCGGCGAGGTCGACTGGGCCCTGGGCGAGGCCCTGGCCATCGGCACGCTGCTCGCCGAGGGCGCCAACGTGCGCCTGGTGGGACAGGACACGCGACGCGGCACCTTCTCCCAGCGCCACGCCGCCCTGATCGACTTCGAGAACGGCGACCAGTACGTGCCGCTGTGCCACCTGGGCGCCGGGTCGGGCTTCTTCACGGTGCGCGACACGCTACTGAGCGAGTACGCCGCGCTGGGCTTCGAGTACGGGTACTCGGTGGAGGCGACACGCTCCCTGGTGGCCTGGGAGGCGCAGTTCGGCGACTTCATGAACGGCGCCGAGATCATCATCGACAACTTCCTCGTCGCCGCCGAGGACAAGTGGGGCCAGCGCGCCAGCCTGGTCATGCTCCTGCCCCACGGCTACGAGGGTCAGGGTCCCGAGCACTCCAGCGGGCGCCTGGAGCGCTTCCTCTCGCTCAGCGCCCGCAACAACCTGCGCATCGCCCAGCCGTCGACGGCCGCGCAGTACTTCCACCTCCTGCGCGCCCAGGTCACGCGGTCGCGGGTCTCGCCGCTCGTCGTCTTCACGCCGAAGTCACTCCTGCGCTCTCGCGTGACGCGCTCGGCGCTGGCCGACTTCGAGCACGGGAGCTTTCTCAGTGTCCTGGACGATGACGCGGCCGACCACGCGAGCGTCACGCGCCTGGTGGTGGCCACGGGCAAGGTGGCCCACGAGGCCCGGGCCCGGCGCGACGACGTGGGAGCCGACACGGTGGCGGTGGTGCGCGTCGAGCAGATTTACCCCTGGCCCCACGACGAGATCGACGCGCTCTTGGCGACCTACCCGAAGGTCACCGAGCTCGTGTGGCTCCAGGAGGAGCCCGAGAACATGGGGGTGTGGCCCTTCGCGCACCATCAGGTGCACCGGCGACTGCGCGACCTCAACGTGAGCCACGTGGCCCGGGCCGAGTCGGCCAGTCCGGCGACCGGCAGCTCGCTGGTGCACGCGGCCGAGCAGGCTGACCTCGTGCGACGGGCGGTCGGATGAGCGCGGCGCGCCGTCGCCGGGTGGTCGTCGACGGGTCGAACCTGGCCACCGAGGGCCGCACCGAGCCCAGCCTCACCCAGCTCGACGAGGCCGTGCGGGCCTTCATCGAGGAGAACCCCGGGACCGAGATCATCGTCGTGGCCGACGCCAGCTTCGCGCACCGCGTGGCGCCCGGGGACCGCAAGCGCCTCGCCGAGTCCGAGCTGGCCGGCGAGATCGTCACCCCGCCCGCGGGCGCCGTCGGGCGCGGTGACGCCTTCATCTTGAAGATCGCCGACCGCATCGACGGCGTCGTGCTGAGCAACGACTCCTTCCAGGAGTTCCACGACGAGTACCCGTGGCTCTTTGACGAGGGCCGCCTCATCGGCGGCAAGCCGGTGCCCGGCGTCGGCTGGATCTTCACCATGCGCAACCCCGTGCGCGGCGCGAAGAGCCCGCGCGCCGTGAAGAAGCTCGCCGTCGCCCTGCCCGGCGGAGCCAAGCCGACCATCGGCACCACGTTGACCCCGGTGAAGAAGACGCCCGCCAAGAAGGTGGCGGAGAAGGCCCCCGACAAGGCGCCCGCGAAGAGGGCGCCGGCGAAGAAGGCGAGCGCCAAGGCGGCGCCCAAGGAGACCCGGGCACCGGCGAAGAAGGCGCCCGTCAAGGCGCCGACCAAGAAGGCGCCCGTCAAGGCGGCGGCGAAGAAGGCCCCCGCGACGGCGCCGGCGCCGGCACCCGCGGTGGCCCTGCGGCGCGGACGCCATCCGGTCAACCCCGAGGCGGACTTCGCGCTGTTCCGCTCGACCTACCGGATCGGCGCGCGCGTCGAGGGCGAGGTCACGACCTTCACCTCGCACGGCGCCGTCATCAGGGTGACGCTGCGCGGTGAGCGCCACGTCGAGTGCTACGCGCCGACCACCCTGCTGGGCACGCCGCCGCCGGCGCGCGCGCGCGACGTGCTGGCGCGCGGGGACCGGCGCACCTTCAAGCTGGTGACCGTCGACGCCGAGCGCCGCATCGCCGAGTTGGCCCTGCCGTGAGCGGCGCCGCGTCGGACCCGCGGGCGTGGCTGCCCCATCGCGAGCCCTTCCTGCTCGTCGACGAGGTCGTCAGCGTCGAGCCGGGCGTGCGGTGCGTCGCGCGATGGACCCTGCGCGGCGACGAGTGGTTCTTCCCGGGCCACTTCCCGGGCCGCCCGACCACGCCCGGCGTGCTGCTGCTCGAGTCGCTGGCCCAGTGCGGCGCGGTGGCGGTCCTCGCCGACCCGCGCTCCGCCGGGCGCCTCCCGCTCTTCGGCGGCGTGGAGCACGCTCGATTCCGCCGTCAGGTCCTGCCGGGCGACACGGTGGACCTCGAGTGCGAGCTGACCCAGCTCTCGGCGCGCGGTGGCAAGGGTCACGCGCGCGCGACGGTGGGTGGCGCGGTGGCGGTCGAGGCCGACCTCTTCTTCGTCCTGGTCGACGCGACGTGAACATCGCGACCTGGAACGTCAACTCGCTCACCGCGCGCTGGCCCCGGGTGGAGGCCTGGCTGGTCGACAAGGCGCCCGACGTCCTGTTGATCCAAGAGACCAAGCAGACCGACGCGAAGTTCCCCTTCGCCCAGCTGGCCGCCCTCGGCTACGACGCCGCCCACTACGGCCAGGGACAGTGGAACGGCGTGGCGGTGATCTCGCGCGTCGGGATCGCGGACGTGACGCGCGGCTTCGGCGACGACGACCCCGAGGCCCGGATCGTCGGGGCGACCTGCGACGGGGTGCGCGTCTACTCGTGCTACGTGCCCAACGGGCGGGCGCTGGACAACCCGCACTACGAGTACAAGCTGGCGTGGCTGGGCCGACTGCGCGACCTGGTCGCGTCGCGCGACCCCGAGGTGCACCTGGTGCTCGGCGGGGACTTCAACGTGGCGCCCACCGACCTGGACTGCTACGACCCCAGCGTCTTCGCCGGCGCCACCCACGTCAGCGAGCCCGAGCGCGCCGGGCTGCGCGCGCTCGAAGCGGCCGGGCTGGTCGACCTCACGCGGCGCCTGCACCCCGACGAGACGATCTACACCTGGTGGGACTACCGCAACGGGGCCTTCCACCGGGGCTGGGGACTGCGCATCGACCTGCTCTACGCCGACCGGGCGCTGGCCGAGCACGTGACCGCGAGCTACGTCGACCGCGACGCGCGCAAGGGCGACAAGCCCTCGGACCACGCGCCGGTCGTCGCCGAGATCGCCCGCTGAGCGTCGGGGCCGACGCGACGCCCTAGGCGAATCCCGTGGGCAGGACCGCCTCGATGAGCGAGGGGCCGGGCGTCGCGTAGGAACGGCGCAGTGCGTCGGTGAGGTCCTCGCCGGTCGTGACGCGCCACCCGGGCACGCCCAGGCCCGCGGCCAGCTCGACGAAGTCGATGACCGGGTCGTCGAGGTCGAGGAGGCGCTGGCTGCGCGCGCCGGCGTCGACGACGCCCACGCGCTGGCGCTCGAGCTGGAGGATCGCGTAGCTCCGGTTCGCCAGCACGACCACGGTGACGTCGAGCTGCTCGCGGGCCATCGTCCACAGCGCCTGGAAGGTGTACATGGCCGACCCGTCGGCCTCGAGGGCGAGCACGCGGCCCTCGTGGGCCACCGCCGCGCCGACCGCCGCGGGCAGCCCGTACCCGATCGAGCCGCCCGACAGGGTCAGCCAACGGTGCGGGGGGACGAATCGCGTCGCCCCGAAGAGGTGGACGCCGCCGGTGTTCGACTCGTCGACCACCACGAGATCCTCGGGGAACGTCGCGGCGACGGCGGCGGCGAAGCCCGCGCCGTCGAGCTCGCCGTGGGGTGCCGCCGGCACCTCGCCGGACTCGGCGACGAAGGCCGGCGCGCCCAGCTCGTCGGCCAGGAGCGACAGGGCCGCCAGCGCGTCCGTCCCGGGCGGGGCGAGGTCGATGACGTCGCACCCGGCGGCCACGAGCTCGCTCGCCACGTGGGGGTAGGCGAAGAATCCCACGGGGGCCCTCGCGCCGACGAGGACGAGGGTGTCGAGGTCGCTCAACTGGCTGATCGCGAACTCGCTCAGGTAGATCAGCCGCTCGGGATTCGCCCGGCCCGCGCCCCGGTCGACGATCGCGGGGAAGGTCTCCATGATGACGCGGTTCGCGCTGGCCGCGGCGACGCGCTGAGCCAGGGCGAGTCCTTCGGCGCCGACCGCCGCGCCGCCGACGAAGAGCGCGGCGCGCCCGGCGCGCAGCCGCGCGAGCGCGCGCTCGCCCATCGCCGCGTCCGGCGCGCGCGGCCCGCGACGCGGCGCCGCGGGCCAGCGGTCCGGTGGGGCGGTCACCTCCCCCCATGACGCGTCGGCCGGCAGGACCAGGGTCGCGACCCGGCCGGGCGGGCCCGCGGCGGCCCCCAGCGCGTCCGCGACGTCGCCCGCCACGGCGTCGGCGTCGGCGACGCGCCGGACCCAGCCCTCGAGCGCGCCGGCCACCGCGACGACGTCGCTCTGCAGGGGCGCGTCGAAGCGGGCGTGGTACGTGGCGTGGTCGCCGACGATGTTGAGCAGTGGCACGCGGGCGCGGCGCGCGTTGTGCAGGTTGGCCCATCCATTCGCCAGTCCCGGTCCCAGGTGCAGGAGGGTGGCGGCCGGCCGCGTGCTCACGCGCGCGTACCCGTCGGCGGCGCCCGTCGCCACCCCTTCGAAGAGGCAGAGCACCCCGCGCAGTTCGGGGTGGTCGTCGAGCCCGGCGACGAAGTGCATCTCCGAGGTGCCGGGGTTGGCGAAGCACACGGTCACGTCGTTGGCGCCCAGCGTGGACAGCAGCGCGTGCGCGCCGTTCACGGCGCGGCCCGCTCGTCGAGGTGACGGAACGGATTGAGCAGGTGCTCGGGATCGAAGACGTCCTTGACCCGGCGCTGCAGCGCGAGCCACACCGGGTCGCTCAACTCCAAGAAGGCCGCCTGCTTGTCCACGCCGATGCCGTGCTCGCCCGAGATCTGACCGCCGAGGTCGAGCCCGTAGCGGAACAGCTCCCGGAGCAGTTGGGCGCGCTCGGCGTCGTCGCCCTGGAAGATCGACAGGTGGATGTTGCCGTCTCCCACGTGGCCGCACCCAGTGATGAGGGCCTGGTGGCGCGCCGCGATGACCTGGGCCTCGGCGAGGAACTCGGGCACCTTCGAGCGCGGCACGACGACGTCGACGATCTCGTTCGCCCCCGCGGCCTTGGCCACCCAGAAGGCGCGTTCGCGCGCCTCGATGAGGCGGGCGGCGGCCCCCGGGGGCAGGACGTAGACGTCCAGGGCTCCGGCCCCCTGCACCAGGTCGGCCAGGTGCGCGACGTCGCCCTCGAGCTGCTCGGCGCCACGCGTCTCGAGGACGATGACCAGGTACGCCGACGCGGCCGCCGCGACGTCGGGGTCGACGCCGAGCTCCAAGCCGGCGGCCTGGGTGATCGAGGACATCGAGATCACGTCGAGGTACTCGAGCATCGCCGGCTCGAGGCCCGACGCGACGACGCGGGGCACGACGCGGGTGACCTCGGTGACGTCGGCGAAGGGCACGAGGACGGTCGCCGCGTGGTCCATCGTCGGCGACAGGCGCAGCGTGACCTCGGTGACCAGGGCGAGGGTGCCCTCCGAGCCGATGACCAGTTGGGTGAGGTCGTAGCCCGACGAGGACTTGACGACCGGCCCGCCGGTGCGCACCACCGTGCCGTCGACCATGACCAGCTCCAGGCCGATCACGTGGTGGCGGGTCACCCCGTGGCGCACCGCGCGCATCCCCCCGGCGTTCGTGTTCACGTTGCCCCCGAGCGAACCGGACAGCTCGCCCGGATAGACCGGGTAGCGCAAGCCCGTGCCCGCGAGGTGGTCGTTGAGTTCGCGCAGGGTCATCCCGGGCTGGACCACGGCCACGTGGTCGTCACGGTCGAGGTGCACCAGGCGATTCATCCGCTCGAAGCTGACGACGACGCCGCCTTCGACGGGCGTGGCCCCGCCCGAGAGCCCGGTCCCGGAGCCGCGTGCGGTGATCGCCAGGTGGTGGGCGCTGGCGAGACGGGCGATCGCGGCGACCTGCTCGGTGCTGGTCGGGCGCACGACGGCGAAGGGCTGGGCGTCGCGCGGGTGCAGCGACTCGTCGCGCAGGTCTTCATCTCGGTGGTGCGGCGCGAAGGTGACGGCGCCGGCGCCGACGAGGTCGACCAACTCACTCTCCAGCGCGACGGTGCTCATCCTGCGGCAACGCTACCGTCGCGCCCTCGAGCTCGCGGCGAATCGCCTCGAGGCGCGCGCGTCGGGCCTCGCCGGTGAGGGGCGCGTCGCGCGCGTTCATCTCGTCGACCGCCCGCTCGATCGCGTCGAGGAATCTCGAGGGCGCCCGGTCGGGGTAGCGAGGGTCGTTTCGTCCCCGGCTCCAGGTGATGAAGAGGGACTGCTCCGCGCGACTCAGCGCCACGTAGGCCAGGCGTCGCTCCTCGGCGAGCTCGTCGTCACCGGAGGCCGCGTAGTGCGGGAGCTGACCCTCGGCCCACCCGATCACGGCGACGTGGGCGAACTCGAGGCCCTTGGCGCGGTGGATCGTCGACAGCGCGACCGCGTCGGGCGCGTCGTCGTCGACGCGCCGCGAGGTGTCGGGCCCGATGTGCAGGTCCGACGCGGGGGAGTGGTCCGGTCCGCGGCGCTCGGCGGGGATGCCCGCCGCCTCCAAGTAGCCCGCCACCAGTTCGAGCTGCGCGTTCGTGCGCGCCAGGACCGCCATGGAGCGCCAGGGGCTGCCGGGTCGGTGCTTGGCCGCCAGCCACGTCGCGACGTGCTCGGCCTCCTCCTCGTCGGTGTCGTAGCCGCGCACGAGGGGCACCTCGCCGTCGGGGCGGGCGGGCACCAGGCCCGCCGCGCCGGGCTCCAGCAGCGTGTCGGCGACCGCGATGATCTGGGCGGTCGAGCGGTGGTTGCGCGTCAGGTCGAGCACGACCGTGTCGGGCCAGGTGTCGACGATCTCGAGCATGACCGCGGGGTTGGCCCCGTTGAACCCGTAGATCGACTGGTTGGGGTCGCCCACGCAGAACAGGTCGGGGTCGTCACCGGCCATCTCGCGCAGCAGGAGGAACTGCAGGGGGTTCATGTCCTGGGTCTCGTCGACGTAGAGCGATCGATTCTGATGGCGGAACGCCGCGCGCACGTCGGGCTCGTCGGCCAGCAGCCGGGCGGCCTCGCTGAGCAGCAGGTCGAAGTCCAGTACGCCGCGGCTGGCGCAGAAGCCCACGTAGCGATCCAGCAGGTCGGCGAACTGGGCCGCCGGCAGCGGCGCGGTGCGCTTGAGCCGCCGGGCGTTCTTGGCGTAGGTGGCGCCGCGGAAGCCCTGGCTGAGCGCCCAGCCGATCTCCTGCTCGACGCGCGGCAGTTGCCAGTCCTCGAGCCGCGGTCCGTCGCCCTTGCGCAACTGGACGGCGAGGGCGCTGACCAGTCGTCGGCGGTTCGTCTCGAGCGTGAGGGGCTTCAGGTGATGGTCCTCGCGGTAGCGCGTCACCAGCGTGAGCGCGGCGCGATGAAAGGTGCCGGCCCGCAGGTCGCGCACGCCGGCGCGTCCCAGGCGCCGGCGCAGCTCCTCGCCGGCCTTGCGGGTGAAGGTCATGGCCAGGACCTGGTCGGCCGCGACCTCGCCGTCGGTGACGCGGCGCTGGATGCGCAGCGTGAGCACGTGGGTCTTGCCCGAGCCCGCCGTCGCGCGCACCAGGAGTCGGCGCGCCGGCGACATCACGGCCTCGCGCTGTTCGGGCGTCAGGCCGACGAGGAGGTCCTCGGTGAAGGTGGCCGCGTCGGACATCGAACCTGACGCTACCGGTCGGTCGTGACGTCGCCGGTGGGCCGGGAAGCCGTCAGTAACCTGAAGTTCGTGCTGCGGGCCTACGGCGACGGGAAACTCTTCGGCGAGGCCTACGGGGAGGGTCCGGTCGAGGTCCTCTGGCTCCACGGGTGGGCTCGAGGGTCCCAGGACTTTTCGCGCGCGGCCGCTGAGCTGGCGGGCTCCGGGGTCGCCTCGGTGGCCCTGGATCTGCCGGGCTTCGGGGCCTCGCCCGCGCCGGACGTGGCCGGTGGCGCGGCCCTCTACGCGGGCGCCGTCGCGCCGGTGCTGGCGTCGTTCGCGCCGGGGTCGGTCGTGGTCGTCGGACACTCCTTCGGCGGGCGCGTGGCCACGGTCCTGGCCGCCGAGCACCCTTCGACGTTGCGCGCGCTGGTTCTGACGGCCACGCCTCTGCTGCGCGGCGCCGTCGCGGCCACGGCGCCTCGGCGCTACCGGGTCGTGCGCGCCCTGCACCGTCGCCACCTGGTGAGCGAGGCCCGCATGGAAGCGGCGCGCCAGCGCTACGGGTCGCGCGACTACCGCAACGCCCGCGGCGTCATGCGCGACGTCCTGGTGGCCGCGGTCAACGAGAGCTACGAGGACGCGATGGCCCGCGTGGAGGTCCCGGTGCGGCTCCTCTGGGGCGCCGACGACACCGAGGTGCCGCTCGCCATCGCGGAGCGCGCCCGCGGCTACTTCGGCGCCAGCGCGTCGCTGCGGGTGCTCGACGGCGTCGCGCACCTCGTGCCGACCGAGGCGCCTCACGAGCTCGTGAGCGTCGTGCGCGAGGCGCTCGCGTGAACGCCGGGCTCGACGCCGCGCTCGGCGCGGGGCTCGCCGCCGCCGCGGCGGCCCAGCTGGTGCGCTGGCTGCGCGTGCTCCAGCGCGAGCACTACGACCCGAGCGCGCCGGGGCGCTTCCTGGTGCGATGGAGCCTGCCTCCCGTGGGATCGCCGGCGCGCGCGACGCGGCGTCGTCCGCTCACCCCGTCGATCGTCTCGCTCGCGGCGGCGATCGTGCTGGTGGCCCTCGGACTCGACCGGTGGGCCGCCGCGGTCACCATCGTCTACGGGGTGACCTGCCCCGTGGGGCTCGCGCTGCGCGGACGCTCGGGTGCGCTGCGCTGGACCAGGCGTCTGGCCACGGTGGCGGCCCTGACGGTGCTGCTCGTCGGCGTCGCCGGAGCGGGCGTCGCGACGAGCCGGCCGTACCTGGTGGCGCTGGTCGTGGTGTGGCTCGTCCCGTTCCTGGTGGGGCTGAGCGCCGCGGTGCTGGCCCCGGTCGAGGAGTGGCGCGCGCAACGCTACGTCGCGCTGGCGTCGGCGCGCCTCGCGAGGGTCAAGCCCCGGGTGGTGGCCATCACCGGCTCGTTCGGCAAGACGTCGACCAAGTCGCACTTGGCGGACCTGCTCGGACCCGACGCGGGCGTCGTGGCGTCCCCGCGCAGCTTCAACAACCGCGCCGGCCTGTCGCGCGCGATCAACGAGCAGGTCAGTGACGACACGCGCGTCTTCATCGCCGAGATGGGCACGTACGGTCCGGGAGAGATTCGCGCGCTGTGCGCCTGGTGCGTGCCGGAGATCGCCGTCGTCACGGCGATCGGGCCGGTCCACCTCGAACGGATGGGATCGCTGGACGTGATCGAGGCGGCCAAGCTCGAGGTCACCGAGCGCGCGCGCGTCGTGGTCCTCAACGTCGACGACGAGCGACTGGCGCGATGGGCGGCGCGCCTGCGCGCGACGGGCGTGGTCGTGCGCACGGCCGCCGCGCGCGCGCCGGCCGACGTGCGCGTGATCGACGACGGCGCGACATGGACCCTCGAGGTCGACGGCGCCGTCGTGGGCGCCTCGGCGCGGGCGCCGGGACCGCAGGCCACGAATGTCGCGTGCGCCGCCGCGGTGGCCCTCGAGCTCGGGGTCGGGGCCGCCGACGTGCTCGGGCGCCTCGGCGACCTGCGCCCGGTCGATCACCGCGCGTCGGTGGCCACGGCGCCGTCGGGCGTGGTCGTCGTCGACGATACGTTCAACGCGAATCCGGCGAGCGCGGCCGCGGCGCTGGACCTGCTGGGCGGGCTCGGCGCCACCGGCCGGAAGTTCGTGGTAACCCCGGGCCTCGTCGAGTTGGGGTCCGCCGCCGTCGTCGAGAACCGTGCCCTGGGCGCGCGCGTCGCGCGCGACGGCCTGGAGCTCGTGGTGGTGGGCCGCACCAACGCGCGGGCGTTGGTGGAGGGATACGGCGCGAGCGCGCGACGGGTCGCCACCCGCGACGCGGCCGTCGCCTGGGTGCGCTCGACCTTGCACGGCGGTGACGCGGTGCTTTATCTCAACGACTTGCCCGACCACTACCCTTGAGGGCTGGAGAGACGGGGCGGGGATCGACGTGACCACGGGTGTGCTGTTCGGGGGCCCCTCGCCCGAGCACGACATCTCGATCCTCACCGGGCTCCAGGCGCTGCGCGAGCTGGGCCGCGCCGGGCGCGACGCGCTCGGCGTGTACTGGACCAAGACGGGCGACTTCGTGGCGATCCCTGCGGCGGTCGAGGCGGCCGACTTCGTCGACGGGATCCCGCGCGGGTCGACGCCGCTCGCGCTGCGCCTGGGCGCCGACGGGGGGTTCGCCCCGACGGGCGGGCTGCGCGGCCGGTCGCGGGGCCTCGCGTTGGACGTCATCGTGATGGCCACCCATGGCGGCCCGGGCGAGGACGGTTCCCTCCAGGCGGCGCTGGACCTCGCCGGCCTCGCCTACACCGGTCCGAGCGTCGCGGGCGCCGCGCTGGGCATGGACAAGTGGGCCTTCGGCGCGGTGATCGCCGCGGCCGGACTGCCCACCCTGCCGCGGGCGCTGCTGAGCGCGTCGAGCGAGCCACCGGGCTTCGACGGCCCCTACATCCTCAAGCCGCGCTTTGGGGGGTCGTCGATCGGCATCGACGTGGTGGCCGACCTCGCGACGGCGCGCGCGCGCCTGGACACCAACGTCCACTTCGCGCGCGGCTGCGTCGTCGAGCCCTACCGCGGGGACCTCGACGACGTGCAGGTCGCGGTCCGCACCTTCCCCCGAGTCGCCCTGTCGGCGATCGAGCGACCCTTGCGACGCACGCCGGGTGCGGAGATCCTCAACTACCGCGACAAGTACGTCGGCGGCGAGGGGATGGTCAGCGCGCCGCGCGAGCTGCCCGCGAGGCTGGGACCGGGCCAGGCCGACGCGGTCGCCGCGGCGGCGCGCACGATCTGCGAGGCCGCCTCGGTGCGCGGCGTGGCCCGGATCGACTTCCTGGTCGGCGACGCCGAGCTCTACGTCAACGAGGTGAACACCATCCCCGGGTCGTTCTCCAAGCACCTGTTCGTCGATCCACCCCTGGCCTTCCTCGAGCTACTGGACGACCTGATCGCCGAGGCGCGCGAGCGGCCCACCCGCCTCTTCAGCGCCGCCGGCGCCGACGGCGAGGTGCTGCGCTCGGCCGGCGACATCGCCGCCAAACTGGCGTAGTCGCGGCACGCGGCGCAGCGCGTCGTCGAGCGCGTCGTTGTAGGGATCGACCAGGCGGCCCTGGCTGAGCGCCCAGAAGGCCTGTTCGTAGTCCTCGGCCTCCAGCGCGTACTGGTGCAGGGCGAGGGCGGCCCACTCGGCGTCGCGCTGGAGGCGCGCGGCATACCCCTCGGCCAAGAACCACTCGAAGCCGCGCAGCGCGCTGGCGAGCGGCTCGCCGTGGACCAGCGCGAGCGCCCGCTCGACCAGCGGCGCGGCGTCGGTGAGGCTCACCGCGCGCGCCCGCGCGACCAGTCCCTCGAAGGTCTCGACGTCGCTCGTGACCGAGTGGGTCACGTACAGCCCGGCCGAGGTCACCGGGTGCAAGCGCGGGCCGCGCGCGTCCACGCCGAGGCTGCGCCGCACGGCGCTGGCGGTGTTGGCGAGCGTGCGCGACGAGGCGTCGACGTCGGCGTGGGTCAGCACGCGCGTGCGCAGCCGGTCCCCGGTGACCGGCTCGTGGCGGTGCAGGGCCAGGTAGGCGACCATCTCCACGCAGCGCCGGCGCAGCGTCGCCGTGAAGGGCTCCGCCAGGCCGGTGACGCGCGGCTCGGCGCGCAGCAGTTCGACGCACACCCCGTCGCGGTCGGCGGGGGAGGTCGGAGCCGCGAAACGGTGCACGTCGCGTGACGCGGCGTGCGCGTCGTCAAAGAGCACTGACGCGGTGGTCACGCAGCAGGCCCGCAGCTCCTCGTCGATTGGGCCCACCCCGAGGTGCACGACGAGCGTGCGACGCAGGGAGCGGGTCGCCAGGGCGCGCAGGAGCTCGGACTCGGTTCGGGTGAAGGCCAGGCGTCCGCCGTCGTGGAGACCCACCGCCGCGTCCACGACGTCGTCGGCGCCCCAGGTGACGGGCACGTGCAGCGCCCCTCCCTCGCGCGCGAAGGCGATCATGACCTCGCCGGGCTCGTCGCGCACGACCGCGACGACGACGGGGTCGTCTCGGGTCGCCGGAGCCCCGGCGAAGGGCCCGGGCGTGACGCGCACCATGCCCTCGAGGCGGTCGCCGAACTCGGCGCGAACGCGATCGACGAGTGACGGGTCGAGCCCGCGCAGCAGGGCGATCGTGTCGTCGATCCGGGTGTCGTCGGGCTCGGCGTTGTCGCGCAGCTGGTCGCGGCGGCGACGGGCCATGAGGGCCAGGGGGACCGCGCTCAGGTCGGTGAACGCGGGACGAGTCGTGCGCAGCGGCGCGGGCCGCGGGTTCACGGTGGCCGTGACCGCCACCGGCGTCGGGCTCGCCACGTCGTGGGTCGCGAGCAGGTAGGGCAGGGTGGCCACGATCAGAGTGGCCAGCCACGCGCTCCCCCCGGCGCGCACCCCGCGCCCGTGGCGCAGTCGGCGCACGTTGCGGGCGAGCTGGACCAAGAAGACCAGCCAGAAGAGGGCCAGCGCGACGAGCAGCCCGCGGACCAGGGTGCCGTCGCTCTGGTGACGCGCTCCCGCCCACTTGGCGACCACGACGTACGGCAGGAGCGCGAAGTAGAGGGCGAGCGCGACCCCGTTGAGGGGGCCGCGGACGAAGCGCCTTAGTGGACCGGCGTGAGCAGCCACGTGGGCGACGCCTCGACGTTCGTGGAGGCGAGCTCCAACTGGCAGCTCTGAGATCCGCTGATGACGACCGATCCGACCACCGGACCGGAGACCGACGGGCAGTACAGGGACGCGGAGATCGTTGCGGAGCCGGTGAGGGACCACGCGCCGGGTCCGCGCAGGGGCACGACGGCGACGGAGAAGCCGGGCGTCAGTGTTCCGGCGAGCACGCCGCTCGCGGCGCTCACGCTGAGCGCGCGCGCGGGCGACCTCACGCTCGAATCGATCGCGGCGACGGATGGCGGCACGGTCGTCGTCGGGTGCGCCGCCGGTCGGGTCGTCGTCGTGGCCGGACGGGTGGACGTCGTCGACGCCGCGGCCGGGGCCGCCGACGTCGTGGTCAGCGAAGGGGTGGGCGCCGGGGACCGGGCCGACACCGTGAACAGCAGTACCAGGAGCAGGAGGGGGCTGGACCACGCGAGGACGTGGGCGCCCGGAAGGGAGGAAGGGCTCCGCGCCATCTGATTCAGACCGTAGTGGGGTCACGGGGCGGTGTCCAAACGAGCATGGTCCACCGTGCCTCGCCCTAGAGAAGGTGGCGCAGCGCGAAGTGCTGGAGCTCAGCTTGCAGGGTCCGCGGGGCGCATCGGTCCTCGCGGGCCAGCTCGCTCAGGGACCTCCCTTCAAAGACGCGCGCGTACGTCAGCCGGGCCAGGCGGTCGTACGAGCCGCCTCGGAAGGCGCCCAGGCGCGCGGCGAGAGGCGAGGAGTCTGCCGCGGGCTCCTCGGCCGCGTCGTAGGCGGCGACCGCGCGCCGTGCCGCCTTCTCCTTCAAGAGCCAGCGGCGCAGGCGCCCCCGGAGCGCTGACAGGAGGTCGGGGGCGGCGTAGGTGCGCGCCTGGCCGGCCCAGTCGCAGAGCAACTCGCACGCCAGGGCGACGGCGACGCCGAGGGTCTCGCTGGGCTCGCGCACGATGCCCGCGCCGAATCGCAGCTGGCGACAGACGCTCACGATTCCCGGCAGCAGCGTCTGGAGGAGGCACCGGCGCAGGAAAGGGTCGGCGGCGTCCTCTAAGAGCGCCGTCACGATACGGGCGCGCTCGAGCACGGTGCGGCCGCCGCGGGTCTCGAGCGCGCCGACGAGATCGCCCAGGTCGGCCAGGCCGGCGGTCGCCAGACCGGGGTGGCGCTGCGCAAAGCCCGCGAAGGCGCGCTCGGCGTCCGGTCCGCGGCCCAGGCGGAGCCATTCGCGCCGCAGTTGATCCAAGAGGTCGGGAGAGGTCGTCACGGCGACGAGTCCAGGCCGGCGCGCGCACCGCGCGGCACCCCGTACGCCTCCTCGCGTCAGTGCGTTTCTCACGACGGCCACCGTGCCGTGACCAACGCACCACCGCGCGCACATAGTGGCGGCGTAGGCTCCGGCCATGGACATCGAGACCTTCTATGAGCTCAACGAAGCCCGGCGCGAGAGCGCGGAGATCGAGTTCGGGGACGAGTGGACCGACGCCACCGGCAACCGCTACGAGCTGTCGTGGGTCGAGGCGACCGGTGAGATGTACCTCATGATCGAACCCGACGCGGTGGTCGGTGAGGACACCTTCGGCGACTTCCTGGTCGCCGGCGAGCCGGTCGAGGAGTTGAGCGTCGTCATCATCGGCCGCGTCGCCTCGCTCGCCGGCGCGGAGGACCGCCTGCGCGGCTGGGAGGACGCGATGCTGGACGACAACTCACTAACCTGGCTCTACGACCGGTTCCCCCAGGGCGGGGATGCGGGACCCGACGACTAGAGGTACGGCGTCGACGAATCGGCGACCTGGCACAGTCGGCGCAGGGCCGGTATCAGGTGGGGCATCGGGACGCGTTCGGCCTCGTTGATCGTGGTCATGAGGGCGTTCCAACTCCCGTCGATCGAGGTGGCGGCCGCCGCGGCCGGCGTCGCCTTCAAGAGCTGGGACAGCGCGAGGTCCTCGAGACCGTTGCGTGTCGACGTCGACAGTCCGGGGGCGGCGGAGCGGTGCTCGGTCGCCAGGGCGCGCGACACGTCACGGCACGCCGATCTCGCGTCGGCGACGGCTCCGCCGGTCCCACACGAGCTGAGCGCTGCGGAGGAGGCGAGCAGCGCAACGACGAGGAGGGGACCCCTCAGCCGAGCCACGAGTCGGCGGCTTGCAGCAAGAAGTCGCTGACGCTGCGTCCGCGTTCGAAGATGTCGCAGAGGGGGTCCTCGCCCTTGGCCACCTGGCTGAGTGAGACCGCGCGCCGCGCGATGATCGAGATGCGCCGTTCACTGCTCTCGGTGGGCGATTCAAAGACGTCCGTCGCGGTGACCTCGAGGGGCATCTCCAGGCCGCCGATGGGCGCCAGGTCGATCGCCAGGCGCAGCAGGTCGGGCCCGTGCGGCAGCGGCGGCAGACTCCACGTCAGCACGAGGGGGAAGTGGAACTCGTCGGGTGGATCGACGTCGTCGGGCAGGCCGAGCACCGCGTCCTCGAAGGCCAGGAGAGTGCGCGGGTCGACGTCTAGCTCCACGTGCAAGTCGATGGGACCGCCGCAGCCGTCCTCCGGGTGCAGGTCGACCTCCCACGCTTGGCGCAACGAGTAGGTCTCCACGAAGTGGCGCTCATCGTGAACGTGGAAGCCGTGGGTGACCGCGTGGTCTTTCAGGTCCGCGACGAAACCCGCGACGTCGATGGCGGCCATTGACCTTCAGGTTAGTCTCCCTCCCCACTACCGTGGCTACGTGCGCGACCGCCTCTTCGACCCACTCGTCGAGTGCGCGCGAGAGATCGGTGAGGCCGTGCAGTCGCATCGGGGCCGCGGCTACTCGGGACTTCGTGACTCGCAGTACCACCTCGACGTCGTGGCCGATGAGGTGGCGCTGCGGGTGCTCGGCGGCGCCGGGTTCCGCGTGGTCAGCGAGGAGTCGGGTGTAACTGGCGACGGCGAGTTCACGGTCGTCGTCGACCCCGTGGACGGTTCGACCAACTGCGACCGGGGTGTTCCCTTCTACTCGACCAGCCTCGCGTTGGTGCGCGGCGACGAATTGGTCGGCGGCCTGGTCGTCAACCTGGCCACGGGAACCTCCTACCAGGCCGAGCGCGGGGCCGGCGCGCAGCGCGACGGTGTGGCCATCTCGGCGAGCGGACGCACCGGGCTCGCGGGCTCGCTGATGAGCTTCTCGGGCTATCCCTCGCGCGCGCTCGCGTGGTCTCAGTTCCGCGCGCTCGGCGCCGCCAGCCTCGAGATCTGCCTCGTGGCCGACGGATCGCTCGACGTGTTCGCGGTGGCTCAAGGTTCGACGCTGCACCCGTGGGACTACCTCGCCGGACTCGTCATCGCGCGCGAGGCCGGGGCGCACGCGAGCGACTATCACGACGACGAGCTCGTCACTACCGACGCCGTCGGGCGCCGTCCGTTCTTCGCGGCGACCGAAGAGCTTCTCGAGGCTGTGAAGAGCGTGGGACCTTTGTGAGGATTCAGTCAGAGACGCACATTTCCACATCCGCCTGACTACAGTGAGTGCAGCAAACTCGCGTGGGCCGCGACACGTCGCGCGCGAGTTGCCACGGGACTGTCGGGATAGCTCTCGAAAGGGGAGGAACTATGGGTCGTGTTCGTACATTCCGCGTGTTGGTCGCCGCAGCAGCCCTCGGCGCGACGTTGTCGGCGGGGGGCGCTCTGGGAACGTCGGTGGCCGGCGCCAAGGCCTCGCCCCACGTCGTGGTCAAGCCCCTCACGGGCTTGAAGAACGGGACGACCGTGCGGGTGTCGGGCACGGGCTTCACGCCCAAGGACACCGTGTACGTGGTCCAGTGCGTCTGGAAGGCCACGGGACAGGCCGGATGCAACTACCTGACCGCGACGCCCGTGACGATCAGCGCCACCGGAAACCTGCCCTCGACCAAGTACCGGGTCACCACTGGCAAGGTCGGTAACGGCAAGTGCGGGACGACGAAGACCAACCTTCGCAACTGCGAGATGAGCGTCGGCAACATCACCGGGGGCGACTCGGCCTCCGCGCGGATAACGTTCGTCTTGCCCAAGCACTAGGCGGGCGCCCGGGCGCTACGCTCAGCGCGGTCGAGGGACTTGGCGGGGAGTCGCGGGAGAGCACGAGTTCGATGGCGGCCGTGGTGATCGGTGGGTAGATGAGCGACGAGACGGGGATCGCCGACGTGACGGCGCCGCCACGTCGTTCGCGCCGCTGGTCGCTACGTTCCAACGCCGGGCTCACGGCGCTGCTCGCCATCCTCTTTCTGACGTTCCTCGACAACACCGTCATCAGCGCGGTGTTGGCCAACGTGCAGTCCGAACTTCACTCGGGGGTGACCCAGCTGCAGTGGGTGGTCGGCGGCTACGCCCTGGCCTTCGCCAGTTTGATGCTTATGTGCGGGGCCCTCGGTGATGCGTACGGCCGTCGTCGGGTGATGGTGGTCGGCGTGGCGGTCTTCTGCGCGGGGTCCATCATCTGCGCGGTCGCGCCCTCGTCGGCCGTGCTGATCGGCGGCCGGATGGTGATGGGGGCGGGCGCGGCGGCGTCGGAGCCCGGCACCCTGTCGATGATTCGCCAGATCTTCCCGGAGGCCCGCCTGCGGGCCCGCGCTCTGGGCGCGTGGGCCGCGGTCAGTGGATTGGCTCTCGCCATCGGACCTGTGCTGGGTGGCGTGTTGACCGGCATCTGGTCGTGGAGGGCCATCTTCTGGTTCAACGTCGTCTTCGGTGGCCTGGCCTTCGTCGTGGCGCGCGCGACGTTGCCCGAGAGCTCTGACCCGACCTCGGCGCGCCCCGACTACGCCGGCTTCTTCCTCGGTTCTTTCGCCCTGGGCGCGGCCACCTTCGCCACGATCGCGGGCGAGACGTCCGGGTACCGGTCGAGCGGCATACTGACTCTCTACGGCGTCTCGCTGGTGGCGATCGTGGCCTTCTTCCTGGTGGAGGCCCGTTCGACCCACCCGATGGTGCGGGTCAGCTACTTCGCGCGCAAGGCGTTCGCGGGCTCGAACTTCATCGCCATGGCCAGCTACTTCTCGGTCCTGTCCATCTTCTTCTTCGTCGCGCTCTACCTCGAGATCATCGCGTCAGCCGGCGCGTACCAGCTGGCCCAGGACTTCCTGCCGCTGCTGGCCGGGATGGTCGTGGCCTCCGTCTTGAGCGGCCGCTGGGTCGGCGCCGTGGGATCACGCGTGCCGCTGATGACCGGCTGCGCGCTCGCGGGCCTCGGTGTCTTCCTGACCAATCTGGTCGTGACGCCGCACGCCGGCCTGTCCACGGTGGGGTGGACGATGGGGATCGCTGGCATCGGCTTCGGCATCATGGCGGTGCCCGTGACCTCGATGGCGCTGACCAGCGTGCCGGCCAAGCACTCGAGCATGGCCGCCTCGATGACCAACACCAGTCGGGAGTTCGGTGCGGTCGCCGGGGTGGCGATCTTGGGCTCGGTGGTCAACGGCCAGCTCACCGTCCACCTCACCCAACGCCTCATCCAGCTGGGCATCCCGGCCGCGTACCGCTCCGAGGTGATCACCGCCGTCACGACCGGCTCGATCAGCGCGAGACTGAAGAACCTCGGACCCACCAGCGCCGCGGTGCGAGCGATCATCAACAAGGTCGTCGCCGCGGCCTACCAGGCCTTCGCGCACGGGCTCAGCCTGGCGCTCGACACCGCGACGGCGCTGCTCGCGCTCTCGGCGGTGGTCGCCTACTTCACCGGGACGTCGGGAGCCTCGGACGACCTGATCTGAAGGGCGCGTCGCACGGGGTCGAGCGCCGCTAGCGCGAGGTCCACGGGATCTCGCCAGGAACCGGTGAGCCGCTCGATCTCCGTGTCGAGCCAGTCGATCGTCGCCAGCGTGGCGTCGTCGAGGGGTGGCCCGCCGAACATCTCGAGCGGCCGGGTGACCTCGCGCACGTACGCGCGGGCCACCACGCGGTCGTGGAGGTCCCCGAGGATCGTCTGGACCTTCTCGAGTTCCTCCGCGGCGGCCCGCGCCTCGACGAGGAAGGCCTCGGCCAGCTCGCAGTTGTAGCGCGCGCGCTTGACCTTGATCCTCACCCGATGAAGCTGCTCGAGGTTCGGCTCGTCACCCAGCTGCTCGACCGCGGTCGTGAGGTCCTTGATCACGGCGCGCAGCCCCGGACCGAGCACCCTGGACGCCGGGGCCGACGCGACGCGCCGCAGCGGCGGCGTCACGACCGCGTCAGACAGACGTTCTAAGAGTCGTTGGTAGCGCTTGGATCGCAGGACCTCGGTGACGTGGACGACCTCCTCGGCCCGCTGGGAGGCCAGGCGCTGCACGACGAGCGGGGGCGTGGGTACCCGCAGCGTCGATCCGAACGCGAACAGCGACGTGAGCACGTCGAGATCGCGCAGGCTCCCCAGCGCGCCGCCGAGCCACTTGAGTTCGCGATCGAGCGCCTCGTGCTCACGGACGCGCAGGACCGGACCGGCGACCTGCATCTCGCTCCGGAGGTGGCGCACGTTGACGCGCATCTGGTGGATGCCTTCGGGGTCGCTGCGCCCGCGAACCACCGGGTCGAAGCGCAACAGGTTGCCGGTCCCACGACCCAGGAAGTCGCGCACGACCTCACCGGCCGTCGGCTCGGCACTGCGGCCCTTGCGTGTGCGCTTGGCCATGGGCGACGCCTACCGGACTCGGGTCCGGGAGCGACGGGCGATGTCGCAATCGCTCGTCGCCGACATAGAACGCTCGGTCGCTCGGCGACTCGTCGCGATCGGCGCCTCGGCCCTGCACGAGATCATGAACACGTTCGTTGCCACCCTTCGCCTGTGGGACTTGAATCTACCCGTGTCGACGTCATGACGGTGGAGGCCAGGGACCCCGCCTGACGCGTCTCGCGCAGTGCGGGACGAGGGGTCACGTGCGCGGTCCAAGGACACCTGGACGTCGCGGCACGGCCACCTAGGCTGGGAGGTCGCGGGCGCTTAGCTCAGTTGGTTAGAGCAGCTGACTTACACTCAGCAGGTCGGGGGTTCGAGTCCCTCAGCGCCCACAGAGTGTGGTCAAGAGTGCGGCGCCATCCCTGACGAGTTTCGCCTGCTCACTTCCGATCGCTCGAGCTCGGTGTGCGCCTTGTTCGAACCCCGATTCATCTCTGGAAATCTCGGAGGTGGTTTGCTGGGTCATTCTGCTCGCAACAGTTAGCCTCCAACCCATGCGGAACTGGGTGCCGAACGCTGATGACGCGGCGACGGGAATGCTTGCGGCGTGCGAGGGCGTGTCACGTGGTCGAACTGGCGCTTGGCGCGACTCACGGCCGGGCTTGCTCGCACTGATGACGACGGTGCCCGGGCGTCCTTACAACGGGACATATGGCCTCGACGCGACCGCTTCCCCCGAGGACGCAACTGCGCTTGCAGCAAGGCTCTCCGCCAGCGGGGTGTCGTGGTGCGCACGGCTACGGCCAAGTGTGCCCGACGACGTCGATGAATCGCTTCGGGACGTGGGGCTGTTCGCCGAGGACGAGACGCTCTTGATGGCTACGTCACGTGTCGCCTACGAGGTGGAGAGTCCCGACCCCCTCGAGCTCACTTTGGGCATGCGCCGCCCGGACGACGATGCCGCCATCGTCGAGGTGCTCGGCGCTGCTTTCGACACGCCGCCCTCGAGCGCCGCAAAGCTCTTGGACCCCGCGCACCTCAAGTGCGTTGGGATCCAGTGGCATCTCGGCAAAGTGGATGGGGTGCCCGTTACGTGCGCGTTGTCGGTGGTGGCCGGCGGCGCCGTGGGCATCCTCGCGGTAGGAACTGTTCCCGAGGCGCGCGGGAAGGGCTACGGCTCGGCGGCGACGGCGCGAGCCCTAGCCCACGGTTTCGCTGCGGGGGCGGGATTCGGGGTGCTCACCGCGAGCCCCGAGGTCCAAGGAGTCTATGAACGTCTTGGCTTCAGCGTGGTGGAGCGCTGGCGACGCCTCGTGCCAACGCTGTGAGCAACGAAATGTGCGCGGGCACATGCCAAGGCGCGCATCTCAGTGCAGGGCGTAAATGACAACACGTGTCGATAACCTCCGCAACGCGCGGGTTCCCCGGGGTTCGGGCGGGCTGCGGATGGGACGCGATTCAGGCTCGGTGTGGTTCGTCTTGGTCGCGTAGTCGCTACCTTCACCTGATCAACAGGGGCGCAAGGGGGTCCGAACACAGTCCCGTTACCTCCACGCATTGTCGACATCACAGCATTCGGCCCGATCCAGCCGGAACCCCGCAGTTCCGTTCGCTGTCCAATGAAGGGCGCATGGCTCGATCCTTTGACAAGGCACCCGATTGGGTTTGCGAAGCGTCCGGGGCCACGAAGGGGATGGTCAGCCAGAGCTCCCGAGCTGAGCGACACCCGCGGGATCCATGCGCTACGTCGGAGTCGCCTCAGGCAGGCTCCGAGCCGTCGACCGGTGCCGAGCGTGGCCGTCGCATTGCAGCGACCTCGTTGGGAGTGGCGGGCCGGATGGAGGGCCACCCGAACGCGTTCAGTAAACAGGCGAACTGCCTCTCCTCGCCCTCGGCCAAAGGAACGTGGAGCTTCTTCGATCGGCGCACGCCCGCGAGGAAGCGCAGACTCAAGGAGTGTTCCCCCGGTGAGACCTGGTACACCTTGATCTGCTTGGGTGAGATGGCGCCCACCTTCGAGCCGTCGAGGAAGACGTTGATCACACCACCCTCACCAATCGCGAGGCTCCGGCGTTGAGCCCGACCCCGGCCGAGCCGTGATGCGGCCCGTGCCACAACCAGGGTCGGATACGCGGGCCAGATTCGATTCGGGGCTCGCCACAGTTGGATGGTCGCTCCAATCTCGCCACCCGTGCTCTGCGAGGTGTCGTGGGCCCTGGTTGCCGCGACAACATCGGATTCGTCACGATCGTGGTTCACGGTTATGTCCTACACCGGTCGACGGCGGCCAGCCACCCGAATGGGACCCGGCGAGGATGGCCGCGTTCTCTCAGGTCCGGACTCGGGGCACCGATTCCTGCCGATAATCGAGCCTCTGATCAGGTACCAAAGAGAGTGAAGGGAGTCGAACGCAGTCCCGTTGCTTCGACTGACGTCGCACGAGTGACGACGTCACATCAGTTCGAATTCGGTCTCAGGTCGGTCGTGGCGGATCACCCGTGGGAACCTCTCGCTGCCCACGTATGGTGTTGCGCCATGAAGACTATTTTGCGTGACTACCTGCAGACCGCTCGTGACGTCGTCGTCTGGAAGTTGGACGGCCTCTCACAGTACGACATCCGTCGCCCGCTCGTTTCGGGTGGGACCAACCTCCTCGGGATCGTCAAGCACCTGACGTGTGTCGAGCTCGGCTACTTCGATCCTGTCTTCGGGCGACCCATGGGGCAGCCCAATCTCTGGTTCGAGGAAGGAGCAGGGGACAACGACCACCTCTTCGCGCGAGCGGACGAGATGAGTGAAGACATCATCGGGAGCGATCGCAAGGCGTGCGAGACCTCGAACGCGACGATCGAGGAACTGGACCTCGACGCACCAGGATCCGTCCCGTGGTGGGGCGATCACCCCGTCACCCTCCACCACGTGCTCGTTCACGTCATCGCCGAAACCTTCCGCCACGCCGGGCACGCAGATCTTTCTCGAGAGCTCATTGACGGTTCGATCGGCTACGCCGCGGACGACAGCAACGTCCCGGAACACGACAGCACGTGGTGGCGCGCATACCACGATCGGGTTGAGGACGCAGCTCGTCAAGCGTCGAGTTGACTCTGCTGTACCTGCCCGACGTTCACCGTGTGGGGGTTCGAGTCACGAGCGCTTCGTCGCCGTTCAAGGACGTGCGCTGCCCAGCGCCGCCACGACGACGCAAGGCTTCACCAATTGTTGTGCGGTACAGGGGGGTTCGAACAAAGTCTCGTGACCTCCAGGTGATGCGCACGCGCGGCGGGCTGGTGTGGTGACCGCCTCGGCGCCACCCGTGCGTCGCCGACCATGGATGCTCTTCTCGCTCTGGCTGGTCGTCGGAGCCGCGTACGCCGTGGCGGCCTTGGGTATCTTGACCATCGGCATACTGGTACTGCCCCTCGCACTCATCGGCAACGCCCTCGCCGCGCGGCACCGGCCACTCACGCCCGGCGTCTTCGGGCTCATCGGCGGCCTGGGCGTGCCACTGCTGTACGTCGGATTCTCGAACATCAACGGCCCCGGCAACGTGTGCGACCATTTCCCCGGCGGCGAGAGCTGCACCCAGGAGTGGTCCCCCTGGCCGTGGCTGCTCGCCGGAGCGGTCATGATCGTGGCGGCGACCGTCCTGTTCATGAGGTCGCGAGCGCCCGCGCCCCCCCGCGAGGAAGGTGCCCATGGGCCGTGAGTGACGCGGGCCCGTCGTGCCCGTCGGCCCCCGCGAGAATCTCCGGGGAGAACGCGACGGCGCGCGCCACCAGATCCAGCGCGCGATTGAGACGGTGCGCCGCACCCTCATAATGGGTGGATGGAAGCGATCCTCGCCGCGACGAACTGGCTGTGCGACATGGACGGGGTCTTGATCCGCGACAACTCCAAGATCCCGGGGGCCGACCGGTTCCTCGAGCGGCTTACGGAGACGGGTCGGTCGTTCCTGGTGCTGACGAACAACTCCCTGCTGACCCCCGAGGAGCACGCCGATCGCCTGGCCACGATGGGACTCAAGGTGCCCGCCGAGCTGGTCTGGACGGCGGCGGTCGCGACGGCGCAGTTCATCCACTCGCAGCGTCCCGACGGGTCCGCCTACGTCATCGGCGAGCGCAGCATGCATCAAGCGCTGCACGACGTGGGTTACCGCGAGGACGACGTGAAGCCCGACTACGTGGCGCTGGGCGAGTCGCCCGACCTGTCCATCGCCGAGGTCGCCACCGCCATCCGGCTGATCGAACGCGGGAGCCGGTTCGTCGCTACGAATCCCGAGCCCACGGGGCCCTCCCAAGATGGTCCGCTGCCCGGGGTCGGCGCGGTCGCCGCGATGATCGAGCGGGCCACCGGAGTGGCGCCGTACTTCGTGGGCAAGCCCAACCCGATGATGATCCGCGACGCGCTGCGACGCCTCGAGGCGCACTCGACGAACGCGGTGCTGATCGGCGACCGCATGGACACCGACATCCTTTCGGGCACCGAGGCCGGCCTGCCAACCATCCTGGTCCTCTCGGGAGTGACGACCTTTGACGAGATCGAGGGATACGCCTATCGGCCCTCCAAGGTGGTGGGGTCCGTGGCGGACCTGGTCGACGTGCTCGATTGAACGACGGACCTCTGCGCTACGTGAGCGCGTCGAGGAACGACTCCGCCCAGTCATAGACGGTCCGGCTGTAGGTCTTGCGGCGCATGCGCGACATCCGCGAGCGGGCCTCCTTCGGGCTGACCCGCACCGCCGTGCGAATCGCCTCCTTCACCCCGTCCAGGTCGTGGGGGTTCACAATGAATGCCCCGCGCAGCTGGGTGGCCGCGCCGGCGAACTCGCTGAGGACCAGTCTCCCCGACAGGTCGGTGCGGCTCATGACGTACTCCTTGGCCACCAGGTTCATGCCGTCGCGGTAGGGCGTGACCAGCATGATGTCGGCGGCGACGTAGAGCGCGAGGAGCTCATCGAAGGCCAGATTCTGGTGCAGGTAGTGGATCGCGGGCGTCCCCAGTTGGCCGTGTTCGCCGTTGACCTCGCTGACGATCTGCTCGAGGTCGTGGCGCTCGCGCTCGTAGTGGGCGTCGGACTCGCGGCTCGGCACCGCCACCTGCACCATGACGTGCTTGGTGGGCTGGAGCGAGCCGTCGATGAACAGCTCGGAGATCGCCTTCACGCGCTGTTGGATTCCCTTCGTGTAGTCGAGCCGGTCGACGCCGAGCAGGACCAGCTCCGGGTCCCCGAGGTCCCGGCGGATCTCCTTGGCGCGGGTCTGGATGCGGGTGTCGGCGCACAGGGTCGCGATCTGCTCGCAGTCCACCGAGATCGGGAACGCGCCGACGCGGATGCGCCGGCCGTCGAATTCGAGCATCGCGTCGGTGCCCGTGGCCCCCATCATGCGCCGCGCCATGCGCGAGAAGTTGGACGCCGCCTGGGGGACCTGGAAGCCGATGAGGTCCGCGCCCAGGAGGCCCTGGAGCAGGTCGCGGCGCCAGGGCAGCTGCGTGAAGAGCTCGGCGGGCGGGAACGGAATGTGCAGGAAGAACCCGATGCGGATGTCGGGGCGCATCTGGCGCAGCATCTGCGGGACGAGTTGGAGCTGATAGTCGTGAATCCAGGCGGTGCCGTTGGGCGCCACCGTCTCGGCGGCGGCCGTCGCGTAGCGCAGGTTCACCGCGCGGTAGGTGTGCCACCACGCGCGGTGGAAGGTCGGCGGCCGGATCGCGTCGTGGTAGAGCGGCCACAGGGTGGCGTTGGAGAATCCCAGGTAGAAGCCCTCGTACTCGTCGGCGCTGATGGGAACGGGTCGGAGGCGGATGCCCTCGAAGATCGCGGGCACGGCGTGGTCGTCGGTTGTGCCGGGCCACCCGATCCATAGACCGTTGCGGCTCTGCAGCACCGACGACAGTGCCGAGACGAGACCGCCGGGGCTCGGGCGCCACCCCTCGTCGTTGCGCGTCGTGGACAGGTGCAGGGGAAGTCGATTGGCGATGACGACGAAGTCCGCCAGGTCCTCGTCGGACATTGATACCGGACCTTCCCTCAAGTGCGGTTCAACACGGATGCCGGCTTCGTGCAACATGATGAGTTCCTTGGAGCGAGCCTACGGACTACGTCGCCGCGCGATTCGTTTCGCAGGAAACTCTCAGGTTCGTCCGGACGGGTGCTCGCGAACCGGTTTGACGCGGCGTACGTGGCGCTGCGCCCGTTCGTACATAACTTCACAACCCTCGACGCGCACGGGAGTCGCGCTGGTGAACCCTCGGCGGCGGCGTGACGGACGGTCAGGAGATCGTTGTGGGTCGCTCGTCCTTGCCGACGGCGTTCCACCAGTTGCTCGACCCGGCGGGGCCGATGCGCGCGTCGCTGCCGCGCTGGTCCGCACCGATGACGTGCAGGACGGCGTTGATGAGCGACAGGTGCGTGAGCGCCTGAGGGAAGTTGCCGAGATGGCGCGCCGTGGTCGGATCGAGCTCCTCGCCGTAGAGGCCTAGGGAGCTGGCGGCACCGATCAACTTCTCGCAGTGAGTGCGCGCCCTCTCGAGCTCGCCGATCTCGACCAGGGCCGAGACGAGCCAGAACGAGCAGACCGTGAAGCTGCCCTCGGGCTGACCGCCCAGGCCGTCGTCGGTCGTGTCGGTGCGGTACCGGTACACGAATGCGCCGTCATTGAGCTCGTCGGCGACGGCCAGCACCGTCTTGCGGATGCGCTCATCGTCCGCGGGCAAGAACCCGACGAGCGGCAGCATGAGCAGCGACGCGTCGAGCTCGTCTGATCCGTAGGACTGGGTGAAGTGGCCCTCGAAGTTCACCGCGTTCTTGCAGATGTCCGCGTGGATCTCTTGGGCCGCGCTCCACCACGACTCGGCGCGGTCACGTTCGCCGCGCAGTGCGGCGAGGCGCGAGCCGCGGTCGGCGGCGACCCAGCACATGACCTTGGAGAACGTGAAGTGCTGGGGCTCGCCGCGCGTCTCCCATATCCCGCGGTCCGCCTCACGCCAGCAGCCCAGCACCGCTTCCACGGCCTGGACCACGATGCGCCATGAGCGCTCGCTCAGCGTGTCGCGCGATCGGGTGTGCTCGAACACGCAGGCGACGATCGCGCCCAGGATGTCGAACTGCTTCTGGTCGTACGCGGCGTTCCCGACCCGCACGGGCCGGCTCCCGGCGTACCCGGTGAGATGATCGAGCTCGGTCTCGGGCTCGATGGCCCTACCGTCCACCGGATAGAGGACCTGCAGATTGCTCCGGAACTTGGGGTCGCGCCGACCGGCGCCGGCGACGGGCTCGAGGACGTCGCCGAGGAAGGCGAGGAAGTCGTCGGCCTCTGAATCGAAGCCCAGCGCGTGCAGCGCGCGCAGTGTGAAGGCGGCATCGCGTATCCACGTGTAGCGATAGTCCCAGTTGCGGGTGCCGCCAGGATTCTCCGGCAGCGAGGTCGTCGGGGCCGCGAGCAGGGCGCCGGTGGGCGCGTACGTCAAGCCCTTCAACGTGATCGCGCTGCGCTGGAGCAGCTCGCGCCACGGATGATCCGGAAACCGCCCACCGTCGATCCAGTCGCGCCAGAAGCGGTTCGTCTCCTTGCGGCACGCTTCGACCTGCTCGATCGTGGAGGGCGGGGAGTCCTCACCCCAGCTCAGCACGACGAAGGACATCTCACCCTCGGTGAGACGGTGGCGGGCTCGCACGGCGCGGCCCTCGATGCCGAAGCGCATGTCGCCGGTCAGGGTCATCTTCTGGTAATCCGGATTCGTCGTCACGACCGAGTCGTAGGAGCTGCCCGCGTACTCCCATTCGGCGTCTTCACGCCCGTAGTCGAAGGACGGCTCGCAGTTGAGCAGCAGATCGACGTTGCCGTGCAGGCAGGTCGCCGTGCGAATCAGCACGTGGCGCGCGTCGTGATCGCCCGGGGTGCGCCGGTGCAGGTCTGATCGCAGACCGGTGCGATACCAGGGGGCCACGGCCAGGAAGTCGGTCACCACGAGCCAGCCGCTGCGCGTCTGCCACGTCGTGGCCAGCACCATCGTGCCCGGCACGTACTGGCGGTGGGCGGGGACCGCGCTGTCGACCGGGGCCAAACGAAAAGAGCCCGCGGCGCGGTCGAGCAGCGTGCCGAAGACACTGGGGTCGTGGGGCCGTGGAAGGCAGAACCATTCGATCGCCCCGGTCGGCGCGACGAGGCAACTGTTCTCGCAGTCCGAGAGGAACGCGTAGTCGGCGATCGGGGGAAAGATGGTCTCGAGCGGGATGGGACTCGGCGGCGCCAGGACGTCCGCCTCGCCCAACCGGGGTCGCAGCGCCGTGGGCGCCACGATCGGCTTCGAACTCGGTTGGTTTGAGCCGGGGCTCGAATGGTGCTGCGGCTTGAGTGACATGCGGTCACCTCTCCAACAAGAATCCCTTGCCGGCACTTTCGGGCACACTCGGCCCCTCGGTCATGAACCTCTTCGGGTCACCCTACCGGGGCACCCCGTGATCCACTCCGCACGTTCGGCATCGAGGGCAGCCCAGGCGGGCGCCGTCACACGATCGTCATGCGAGTTGTGAGAAATGAGTGCGCGCCGACGCGTGGGCGTACCCGACACCCGTTTTGAGCGCGCGGACCGAGTCGGGACGCGCAGTCGTGACCTCGCGGCGCTCAGCCCCGAACGTTCATGACGTGGCGCACGTCGAGGTTGCGGAAGCTCGGGGGACCGTCGAGCAACTGGCCCATCTCGGACGCGTAGCGCGCGGTCTCGGGGTCGTTCGAGTTCTTCATCGCCTCGTCATACGAGTCGAACTCGACGATGACGATGTAGTGACCGGGGTTGTCACGGTCCTCGGTGATCGTGCCCCTGGTGGCGAGCAGCGCATCGCCGCGCTCTTCCTGCATGCGCTTGGAGAACGCTTCGACCTCGTCGTAGCGAGACGACGTGAACTCCATCAACTGAATGAATTTGGGCATTGACCCTCCTAGGTTCGTAGGGCGGAATCTACACTGCGCTCCCGCTCGCGGCCACTGGCCGACGCGTGTCGATCTCGCCCTCCGAGGACGCGGCGAAGCGGCGCGCGCCGTCGCGGCCGCATCACCGGATGCCCCACGCCGACGACGCGGACCCAGGGAATCGGTGAGGTGACGAACAACATTGCCACGATTCTGAGTCACCTCTACGAAGCGCGAACTAGAACGGAAACGTGCCCCCGCGACGACCACGTCACCGAGCGGCGAGCCGTCGGGCCGGGATCGTCGTTCTCACCCTGGCGGCGGCGTCGGTCACCCTGGTGCCGATCGGCGCGCCCGGGCTCTCCGCGGCGTCGCTGCGACACGGAACCGCCGCGACGCTCCACGCGCACGCGTCGGAGGTCGTGCTTCCGCGCACCGGGTGTCCTGCCTTTCCCGCCGACAACGTGTGGAACACGCCGATCACCGGACTGCCCGTCAACGCGAACAGCGCGACCTGGCTCGCGTCGATGGACTCGTCGTCGATCAACCTCCACCCCGACTACGGACCCTCGGGGATTGCGAAGAAGCCGTACGGGATTCCCTGGCAGGTCGTTCCGCGTCGCGCGGCGTTCACGACGGTCCGGTTCCTCTACGCCTCCGAGAGCGACCGGCGCCCCTACCCGCTGACGTCGTCCACGCCGGTCGAGGGGGGCAGCGACCGCCACGCCTTGATGGTCGACCCGGTTCGATCGCGGTACTCACCCTCGTGCATGCTCTTCGAGACGTACGACACCGTCTACCGGGCCCGTGGGCGGTCCACCGCGGGCTCCGGAGCGGTGTGGAACCTGCGATCGAACGCCCTGCGCCCGGCGGGGTGGACGTCGGCCGACGCCGCGGGATTGCCCATCCTGGCGGGTCTGGTCAACTTCGACGAGGTGGCGTCCGGGGCGATGGATCACGCGATCCGCTTCACCACGCAGTGCACCCAGCAGTCCTACGTCTGGCCCGCCCGGCACGAGGCGGGCCAGTCCAACACCAACTGTCCGCCGATGGGCGCGCGCTTCCGACTGAACGCCTCCTTTACCCTGGCGCCGTCGGTGTGCGGCGCGTTGTGTCAGACGGTCCTCACCACCATGAAGACCTACGGCCTGATCCTGGCGGACAACGGGAGCAACTGGTACTTCCAGGGCACGGCCGACACCCGATGGACCTACAGCGACGTCGATCAGCTCAAGCAGATCCCGGCCAGCCAGTTCGTCGCGGTCGACGAATCCTGTCTGATGGTCAGCGCCAACTCCGGCCAGGCCCTCCAGCCCGGCACGGCGGCGTACTCACAGAGCTGCGGCTGACCGGACCCGGTGGCTCGTGGCTGGTGACGTCGCGGAACGCGTGACCTGAGCCCGCGGGCCGCGGCGCGTTACTCGCCGGTACGGTTCGGCCCGGAGGACGTCGAGGGACGCGTGGCATAATGGCCCCTCATGTCGGATACCCCCGAGCCGGACGACGCCCACTCACTCGACGACCTCGACTCGAACTTCTTCGGCGAGGGCCACCCGATGGGTCTGCCGACCTTCGCCGCCCCGGTGGGCGCCCACCTGCGCAACCGCCGCAAGGTCAACAGCCCCGCCCAGCTCCTCGAGCTCCAGCAGCTGGTGCACTTCAAGCCCAGCCACGGCCGGTGGCGCATCGCCAAGGACCTGGTCGGACTGATCCGTCGGGGCCACGGCGGGGAGGGTGACGAGTCGTACTCCGACAAGTTGGGTCGTGAGTCCAAGCGCGGCAAGTCCGAGTCCTCGACCTACGGCACCGCCACCATCGACGGGCGGTCCGTCGTGCTCTACGCGATGAACTGGGACTTCTTCGCCGGCTCGCTCGGGGTCGTGTCGGGCGAGGCGTTCCAGGCCGCCGCCGACCTGGCCGTGTCCAAGCAGCTGCCTCTCGTGAGCGTCTACGCCTCAAGCGGCGTGCGCCAGCACGAGAACTTCGCCGGCCTGACCCAGATGACCAGGATGGTCGAGGCGATCCGCTTCTACAAGGAGAAGGTGGCGCTGCCCCACGTGGCGGTGCTGCTGGGCAACGTCTGGGGCGGTGTCTCGGCCAGCGCCGTGCCCAACGCCGACCTCATCGTTGCGACCTCGGGCACCAACTTCGGCTTCGCCGGTCCCAACGTCATCGAGGCCTTCGAGGGGGCCTCGGTGCCCACCGACTCTCAGAGCGCCGAGGCGAACCTCTTGGACCGCAACATCGACGTGGTGCTGGCCGACGTCAAGGACGTGGTCTGGTACCTGAGCGAGCTCTACGCGGCGACGACGCCGCCCGACCGCCAGCACGTGCTCACCGCCGAGACGCCGACGATGATCCGCAACGTCAGCGTCTCGGACCAACGCCGGGTGGTCGCCTTCGGGCCGGTGGGCATCCATGGCCCGCGCCTCGAAGACGTGCCCGGCTCCGTGTCAGTCCTGGCGGCCGCGTCGCGCGAGACCACCGAGGGCGACGAGCCCGACGCCCTGGTCGAGCAGTACCAGGATCTCATCAGCGACGCCAACCGGGTCGACCTCGAGTTCATCGTCCGATTCGGCTTCACCGACGCGGTGGCGGTCTACAACTACGTCCAGGAGGCCGAGGTCAAGCGCTACCCGGCGATCGTCGGCGCCTTCGCCCGGATCGGTCCGCAGCCCTTCGTCGTCGTGGGCACCCAGCCCTCGTACCACCGCATCGGCGAGAGCGTGATCAAGCGCCCGGCCAATCCGGGTCCGGAGGACTTCAGCTTCATGGAGCGCCTCTTGCACGTCGGCGGCCGGCTCGGTCTGCCCGCGCTGTTCGTGACCGACACGCTGGGTGCCAAGCCGACGCTCGAGAGCGAGCGCCGGGGCCAGTCCCGGGCCATCGCCAGCGCCCTGCTCACCGGCATCGACTACCCCAAACCGGTGATCTCCCTGGTGGCGGGGGCCCTGGGCAGCGGGGGCGGACTGGCGACGACCCCCATGGCCGACCACGTCATGATGATGGAAAAGGCCATGGCCTACGTCGCCGAGCCGCGCTCGGCCGCGTCGATCCTCTACAAGACCGCGAACCCGACGCGCGACCAGATCCGCACGACGCTCGCGACGATGCGCTCGACGGCGCGCGACCAGCTCGACCTCGGACTGATCGACGAGGTGATTCCCGAGGACCCGAGCCCCTTCCTCACGGTGGAGCGGATCCATCGCTCGATCCT
>Ga0209415_10000354_pt1 | contig 83218 bp, 72 predicted proteins | sample PeaSoiSIISIP2007_FD_187696 | JGI IMG/M metagenome (GOLD analysis project Ga0209415, IMG submission 187696) | Peat soil microbial communities from Weissenstadt, Germany - SII-SIP-2007 (SPAdes) (version 2) | ecosystem: Environmental > Terrestrial > Soil > Wetlands > Peat | place: Germany... | reverse complement strand
GCGCTCGCGCGCGGGCGCTCTCGCGCTCTCCCCGAGCGCGCTGTCCCCGGTATCGAATATGATTTCCTGATAGGATTTTCGATGTCGTGACCTGGCCACGGCCGGGCGGGGGGGGAGGGCGTCGTGGCGCGAACGAGCTGGGACCGCAGCACCGACGTCGTCGTCGTCGGATCCGGTGCCGCCGGGCTGACAGCGGCCGTCGCGGCGCGCGAGCACGGCGCGAGCGTCTCCGTGCTCGACAAGAGCGAGCTCATCGGCGGCACGACCGCGGTGTCGGGCGGGGGCGTCTGGGTCCCGGGAAACCGGCGCATGGCCGAGCTGGGCGTGCCCGACACCCGCGGGGACGCGCTCGCCTACCTCCGCGCCGTGACCGGCGGGCGAGAGACCGATCCCACGCTTCTCGAGGCGTACGTGGACGGCGTGCTCGAGGCCGTCGACTTCCTCGAGGCGACGACGCCGGTTCGCTTCGCCGCCTCGCGCTTCTTCAGCGACTACTTCGGCGGGTTGCCGGGGGCGAAGCGCCTCGGACGTTGCATGGAGTGCCTCCCGTTCCCGTCGCGTGCCGAGCTCGGCCCGTGGCACGACCGGATCCGCAAGAGCCCACATCGAGCGAACCTCACGATCGACGAGGTGGCGAGCACAGCGGCGGCCACATCCGGCAACACGGGCGCGATCTCGTTGAGCTCCGAGCTGCGTGCCCTGGCGGCGGAGCGCGACGCGGCCGGGATCCTCACCGGCGGAGGAGCACTCGTCGCCTCGCTGCTGCGAGCCCTGCTCGACCGGGGAACGGTGGTCGAGACCAAGGCCCGGGTGAGGCGACTCGTGCTCGAGGGCGACCGCGTCGCGGGCGTCGTCGCCGGCATCGGCGGCGAGGACGTCGCGATCCAAGCCGGGGGTGGCGTCGTGCTCGCAGCCGGTGGGTTCGAATGGAACGCCGAGCTCGTCCGCGCCTTTCTCGGTGTCGGTGACCTGCGGCCGCTCAGCCCACCGGTCTCCGACGGTGACGGGTTGCTGCTCGGCCTGCGCGCCGGCGCGGCGCTCGCGAACATGACCGTCGCGTGGTCGCACCCTGTCACCTCGGACGGCCAGGCGACCTTCGAGGGCAAGCCGATGTACCGCATGGCGAGCCCGCGCAACGAGGCCGGGTGCATCACCGTCAACCGGCACGGACGCCGTTTCGTCAACGAGGGGGTGTCCTACATGGACCTCCCGAAGACCTTCAGGACCTACGACCCGGTCGCCGCGGAGTACCCGAACGAGCCGCCGGTCTTCATGATCTTCGACCAGCGCGTGCGTGACCGGATCGAGCTCCACGATCTCCGCCCCGGCGGCCCCACGCCGGCGTGGGTCGAGGAAGCCGACTCGCTCGCCGCCCTCGCCGAGCGCATCGGTGTCCCCGCGCAGGCGCTCGGCGCCGAGGTCGACCGCTTCAACGCGAACGTGGCCCGCGGCGAGGACGTCGACTTCCACCGCGGCACCGTGTGGTTCGAAGGCTTCTCGAGCGGTGGACCGAGCCCCGAACGTGCGCTCGCGGCCATCGACCAGCCTCCGTTCTATGCGATGGCCCTCTACGACGGCGCCCTCGGCACCGCCGGCGGGCTGCGCATCGACGAGCACGGCCGGGTGCGCGCCTCGCAGGGCGGGAGCGTGGAGGGGCTCTTCGCGGCCGGGAACACCGCTGCTTCGGTCTTCGGCCCGACGTACCCCGCGGGCGGCGTGACGATCGGCTCGGCGCTCGCGTTCGCGCGACGCGCCGGGCACGGCGCAGCGAGGGCCCAACCGCCGTTGCCGCGAGCCTGATCGGCGGGACCCGCCTCACCGTGGCGACCACATCCCCATCCGAGTACGACGCCGTCGTCGTCGGCGCCGGGTGGGCTGGCATGTACATGCTCTACCGCTTGCGCCAGATGGGACTCGCCACCCGTGTCTATGAGGCCGGAGACGGCGTCGGAGGCGTCTGGCACTGGAACCGCTATCCCGGGGCGCGCACCGACGGCGAGTGGATGTGGTACTCGTACTCCTTCTCGGCCGAGCTCGAGCAGGAGTGGAGCTGGAGCGAGCGCTTCCCCGCGCAGCCCGAGCTCGAGCGCTACGCCAACCACGTCGCGGACCGGTTCGACCTGCGACGTGACATCCAGCTGAGCACGCGGGTCGTCGGCGCGGACTTCGACGAGTCCAATGGTCGCTGGCGCGTCCGGACCGAGCACGGCGAACTCGTCACCGCGTCGTACCTCGTGGCGGCGGCAGGGGCGCTTTCGGCAGCGAACGTGCCGGAGCTGAAGGGCCTCGAGGCCTTCACCGGCGAGTGCTACCACACCTCCCGCTGGCCCCGAGAGCCTGTCGAGCTCGCCGGCAAGCGCGTCGGCGTCGTCGGCACCGGTTCGTCCGGCGTCCAGTGCATCCCGGTCATCGCGACCGAAGCGGCCCATCTCGTCGTGTTTCAGCGCACGGCCAATTTCAGCGTGCCCGCCTGGAACGTCCCGACCGACCCGGCGTTCGAACGCGAGTACAAGGCCGACTACGCCGGGCACCGGAGGCGGCAACGCGACTCGGCGATCGGCGTCTACTGGAGCCACGCGAACCTCGAGCAGTCGGCGCTCGAGGTTCCCCCGGCAGAGCGCACCGCCGCCTTCGAGCATGCGTGGCGCCATGGCCCGTTCACGCTGATGAACAGCTACAACGACTTGAGCGCCAATCTCGAGGCGAACGAGACCCTGTCCGAGTTCGTGCGGGCCAAGGTGCGCGAGATCGTGCGGGACCCCGATGTCGCGGAGCTGCTCGTGCCGACGACCCATCCGATCGGGGCGAAGCGCCTCTGCATCGACACCGGCTACTACGAGACGTTCAACCGCGACAACGTGACGCTCGTGGACGTGCGGAGCACGCCGATCGAGGAGATCACCGCGCATGGCGTGAGGACGGGCGGCGCCGAGTACGAGCTGGACGTCATCGTGCTCGCGACCGGCTTCGACGCGATGACGGGCGCGCTCGAGAGGATCGGCCTGCGCGGGCGATCGGGGCGCTCGCTGTCGGAGAAGTGGGCGGAGGGGCCGCGAACCTACCTCGGGCTCTCGACGGCGGGCTTCCCGAACCTGTTCATGCTCATGGGGCCGGGCAGCCCTTCGGTCCTCGGCAACAACTTCGAGGCGATCGAACAGCAGGTCGAGTGGGTCTCGGGCTGCATCGCGTTCATGAGAGCCAACGGCATCGAGCTCGTCGAGGCGACCGTCGAAGCCGAGGACCGCTGGGTCGACCACGTCCGCGAGCTCGCAGACCGCACGCTGTTCAACCTCGCGGACAACTGGTTCAACGGAAGGAACATCCCCGGCAAGAAGGGCGGGTTCACCCCCTATGCCGGCGGCTACGGGGCGTACCGGAAGGAGTGCGACGAGGTGGCGGCAAGGGGCTACGCGGGATTCACGTTCGTACCGCCGCCGCGGTCGGGGGTGGTCCGGAGCTAGCTCTCGCCGCGGGCACGTCAGCGACTCGCCGACAGGGCGTCCAGGCGCTGCATCTCCGCATCGGTGAGCTCGAAGCCGAAGACGTCGATGTTCGAGGCGATGCGTGCCGGCTCCGACGATCTCGGGATCACGACGACGCGGTGCTGGACGTGCCAGCGGACGATCACCTGAGCGGGCGAGACCTGGTGCGCGCGTGCGACGTCGGCGAGCGTCGCGTCCCGGAGGCGGCTCGCCTTGAACGGGCTGTAGCCCTCGAGCACGACCCCGCGGCGGCGGCACTCCCGAAGGAATCCGGGGTCGAAGGTGAAGGGGCTCCAGCGAACCTGGTCCACCTCCGGGGAGACGCCGCTCGCCTGGACGAGCTCGTCGATCTCGCCCACGCCGTAGTTGCTGACGCCGATGGCGCGTGTGCGCCCTGCGTCGCGGATCGCGAGGAACTGGCTCCAGACCGCTGGCGATCGTCCTCGACGCGGCGGCCAGTGGATCAACCACAGATCGAGGTAGTCCGTCCCGAGGTCGCGCAGGCTCTCCTCGATGGTCGCCTGCTCGTGCCCGGCCCGCTCGGGCGGCAGCTTGCTCGTGAGGAAGAGCTGATCGCGGGCGAGTCCCGAGTCGCGGATCGCCCGTCCGACCTCGCGCTCGTTCCCGTACATCGTGGCGGTGTCGATGTGGCGGTAGCCGGCCTGGAGCGCGGCGAGCACGGCGCGGTAGGCGGTGTCGCCGCGTAGCTGCCAGGTCCCGAACCCGACGATCGGCATCCGCCCGGCGCTGCCCAGCTCGACGTCCTCCTCGGCCCCTGGCGATGTCATGTTCCCTTCCTTCCCCGCGCCGCAGATCGCCACGCACCAGGTGCCCGGACCGCCTGCGCACGCCCGACACGTCTCTCCGATCGCCGGTCCGCGTGTAGAACGGACTCATGCGACAGCGAACGATCGGACAGGGACTGACCGTCTCTGCTCTCGGGCTCGGGTGCATGGGCATGTCGGAGTTCTACGGCGCGCACGACGAGGAGGAGTCGACCGCCACCATCCGCCGGGCGCTCGAGCTCGGCGTGACGCTCCTCGACACCGCCGACATGTACGGGCCGTTCACGAACGAGCGCCTGGTCGGTCGGGCGATCGCCGGGCGGCGCGACCAAGTGGTGGTCGCGACGAAGTTCGGCAACGAGCGCGCCGAGGACGGGACGCGCCTCGGGATCAACGGCCGCCCGGAGTACGTCCTCGCCGCGTGCGACGCCTCGCTCGAGCGGCTGGGCATCGACCACATCGACCTCTACTACCAGCACCGGGTCGACCGGAACACCCCGATCGAGGAGACGGTGGGAGCTATGGCCGAGCTGGTGGCCGCGGGCAAGGTGCGCCACCTTGGCCTCTCGGAGGCCGCGCCAGAGACGATCCGCCGGGCGCACGCGGTCCACCCGATCACCGCGGTGCAGACCGAGTGGTCGCTGTGGACCCGGGACCCGGAGACCAACGGCGTGCTCGACACGGTGCGCGAGCTCGGCATCGGGTTCGTCGCCTACGCCCCCCTCGGGCGCGGCTTCCTGTCGGGGTCGCTGCGCACCGTCGAGGACCTCGCGCCGGACGATTTCCGGCGGCACAACCCGCGTTTTCAGGGTGAGAACTTCGTGAAAAACCTCGAGCTCGTCGACCGTGTCGAGGAGATCGCGGCCGACAAGGGCGTGACGCCCGGTCAGCTCGCACTCGCCTGGGTGCAGGCCCGCGGTGACGACGTGGTTCCGATCCCGGGGACCAAGCACGTCGCCTACCTGGAAGAGAACGTCGGCGCCGACGACGTGCGCCTGTCGGCCGAGGAGCTGGCGAGGCTGGACGAGGTGTTCCCGCCCGGGGTCACCGCCGGTGAGCGGTACCCGGACATGACGAACGTGCACCTCTGACCGCGAGCAGCGACTGGACCTCGCCCCGCACCATGCGTAGGCCGTAGAGGCGCCACCCGTTCGGGCTATCCGGCGAGCCCGAGCGCCAGCGGGTAGATCTGGCCCGCACCGGCCATGCGGAGCAGGCGGGAGACGATCGTCAACGTCCAGCCGGAGTCCACGTAGTCGTCGACGAGGAAGAGCGGCTGGCCCGCCAGCTCGCCGGCGATCTGGGCGCTCAACGCGGGCGGGAGCGCGTACGCGCCGAGGACGCTCTTCAGTCGGATCGCGCTGTTCGTCCGCGCCACCCTCGACGCACCGGTGTGCGGCACGGTCCCGAGCACCGGGAGCTTGCCGGCGGCGCCGATGCCGGCGGCAAAGCTACGGACGAGCTCGGACCTGCTCAGCGAGCCGACGGCCACGATCCCGACCGGCCGGACGGGCCACTCCCCCTTCCAGACGCCGAGCACCTTCACCGCCGCGGCAACGAGATCGCCCGGCACGGCAATGTCGTCATGGCCGGGTCCGACGATGGAGCGGACGCGAGAGCCGTGGCCGAGGTCGCTGAAGCGGGCGACGGCGCGACCGACCTCGTGGCGCTCGCCGAGGGGGATCGCGCCCTTCACGGCGACGCCGGTCCCCTCCATGGCCTGCGGCCACCGGGCCTTCACCTCGATCGGCACGCCGGGGCGTGCGAGCCGGGCGGCGGCCGCCTCGACGGTGGCCCTGCTCGTCGCAGCGACGACCGGGCGCCCGATGCAGTTGTCGCAGCGACCGCACTCCACGGCTCCGGGGTCGTCGAGGCGCTCACGGAGGAAGCGCATGCGACAGCCCGAGCTGGCGATGTACTCCCGCATCGCCTGCTGCTCGGCCCGCCTCGCCTCGGCGACCTTGGCGTAGCGCTCCCCGTCGTAGGCCCACTCCTCGCCAGTCGCCAGCCAGCCGCCCTTCACCCGGCGGGCAGCGCCGTCGACGTCGAGGACCTTCAGCATCAGCTCCAACCGGGTCCGGCTGAGCGGCACCCTCGCCTCGAGCGCCGGCGTGCTGAGCGGGCCGTCTGCCGCAGCGAGCTCGGCGAGCGCCATCCTGACGTGCTCTTCGGCGGGGAAGCCGACCGACTCGAAGTACTCCCAGATGGCCTGGTCCTGCTGGCCGGGCATGAGGACCACCTCCGCCCGCTCGACGCCGCGGCCGGCCCGGCCCACCTGCTGGTAGTACGCGACCGGGCCGGGGGGCGCGCCGAAGTGCACGACGAAGCCGAGATCGGGCTTGTCGAAGCCCATGCCGAGCGCCGACGTGGCGACCAGCGCCTTGACCCGGTTCTCGAGCAGGTCCTCCTCGGCGGCGAAACGGTCCTCCTCGCCGGTGCGCCCGGAGTACGCGGCGACCGTGAAGCCCCGGTCGCGGAGATAGTCCGCCACGTCCGCCGTCGCCGCCACCGTGAGGACGTAGATGATGCCCGATCCCGGGAGCTCGTCGAGGTGGTCCGCCAGCCACGCCAGCCGCTCGGCCTCGGACTCGAGCTCGACCACCCCGAGGAAGAGGCTCTCGCGTTCGAGCGCTCCGCGCTGGACGAGGACCTCGTCGCTGCCCGGGGCGAGGCCGAGCACCTCGGCGATGTCATCCACGACCCGGCGGGGCGCCGTCGCGGTCGTGGCGAGCACCGGCGTGCCTGCCGGCAGCTGTTCGAGAAAGGTTCTGATCCTGCGGTAGTCCGGTCGGAAGTCGTGGCCCCAGTCCGAGATGCAGTGCGCCTCGTCCACGACGAGGAGCCCGCAGGCTGAGACCAGCTCGGGAAGCACGTGGTCACGGAAGTCGGGGTTGTTCAGTCGCTCGGGCGAGACCAGCAAGACGTCGACCTCCCCCCGCTTGACCGCCGCGAACGTCGAGGTCCACTCCTCGACGTTCGTCGAGTTGATCGCGACGGCGCGGATACCCGCCCGGGCCGCCGCGCCGATCTGGTTGCGCATCAGGGCGAGGAGCGGGGAGACGATGACCGTCGGGCCGGCCCCGCTGGCACGGAGCAGCGCGGTGGCGAGGAAGTAGACCGCGGACTTGCCCCAGCCGGTGCGCTGGACGACAAGCGCGCGGCGGCGGTCCACCACCAGCGCTTCGACAGCCGACCACTGGTCGTCCCGCAGCTCGGCCGGGCGCCCGACCAGGAGCTGGAGGAGCTGGTCCGCGCGGGCACGGAGCGCGGCGCGGTCGACGTCGACCACGAGTCTGGACGGCACGAAACGACCCTACGCTGACGCGGCGACAGTCCCGCTCGCGCTGGCGAGCCCGCCGCCGGGCGCGATCAGGCGGCCGTGGTGGTGGTGGTGGTGGTGGTGGTGGACGACTCGGCCTGGGCGAGCGCGGCGTCGAGGCTCGTGGCTCCCGTCGGAACCGGGAAGTTCGTCGAGGAGCCGTAGCCGCTGAACTCCAAGAACCCGTGATCCTTCGGAAGCGTCGCGGTGATCCGCAGGACATAGGGGGTGCCGGTGGCCGCCACGTAGACAGCGCCCCCGGCGCCGGAAAGCGCGAGTGCCGGGCGGCCGGCCACCCGGGCAGGCCGGACGGAGAGCTTTGAGGACGCCTTCGCGACCAGGCTGAACACCTGGCGCTCCAGCGACTTCGGATTGAGGCTTGCCAGTGAGGCGCCGAGTTCCGGGTCCGACAGCGACGTGGTGAACCATCGGCCGGCCAGCTCCTGGGCCGCCGCCGCCTGGAGCCGATAGCCGCTCTCCCAGCCAAGGGTGTTCGCCTCCACGTAGACGGTCGACGAGATCACGACGATCTCCTCGGACACGCCCTCGGACGCGATCGAGAGCTCGACCCGGTTCGGCCAACGACCTTTCACCTTGACGTACAGGGGCTTACCGTCGAGCACCAGGTGCTCGGTCAGCGTGACGCTCTTGGCCGAGAGCGTCGCGGCCTCCGCTTCGGCGAAGATCCGCGCTGCCGGTTGGTGGACCGTGACGCTGCGACTCGACCCGAGGGCGGCGCCACCGCCGACTCCAAGCAGGGCGGTCGCGATGGCGACACCCGTAAGGGCCGCCGCGAGATGCTTCATCTTCTCCCCTTCGCGAATCGACCACGTGCGATCGGCGGAGACGTCCCTCTGCCGTCCCACTTCTGAGACTAGGCGATCTGGACCGCTCACTGGCACCGACATGCCAGTTATATGGCTCATCGGTGCAAGAACCGGTCGTACTCGCCGGTCGCACTCGGTAGCGCTCCCCGCAGCTCGCCACTGCACCCCGACGTGTCACGTCCACGCTGTTGGGCGAGGAGCCCGTCCAGGTCCACCACTCAATCGTGCGGCCCGCCGGGGGCAACGGCCGCCCGGCACGGCCGTGGTCAGATGGTGGGCATGCCGCCCGGCTCGCGCGCCTCGGTCAGCGCCCTGCGCTCGCGCGTCCCACCGGCGCTCGCGGTGGCCTTCGCCTGCTTTGTCGGCCTCGGTCTCTACGACGGCACGCTCGGGACTGCCTGGCCCTCTATCCGCCACTCCCTGGCGCTCCCGGTGGGCGACCTCGGCCTCCTCCAGCTCGCAGGCACCGCGGGTTTCCTCTGCTCGAGCGCGCTCTCCGCCACGATCAGCGCCCGGGTCGGCCGGGCGCGGGCGCTCGCCGCCGCCGGGACACTCGGTGCGTGCGCCCTCGCGGGCTACGCCGCCTCCCCGGACACCGCGGTCCTGCTGCTCGCCGCCGCCCTGGTCGGCGTCGCCGCAGGCCACCTCGAGCCCGGGGTGCAGTCCCACGTCGCCCTCACAGCGGGGGCACGGGGCATGAACCTCCTGCATGCCTGCTACGGGATCGGTGCGACGGTCGGCCCGCTGCTGATCAGCGGGCTGCTCGTGCTCGGGTGGAGCTGGCGGCTCGCCTACCTCGTGCTCCTCGCCGTCGACCTCGGCGTGGCGCTCGCCGTACTCCGCCACCGCGACGCATTCGACGCCACCACCCCGCCCATGCCACCGACGACCGTCAACCGCCTCCGCCCGGACGCTCCCCCGGTCGAAGCCGCGACGCGCCTGCCCCGCGCCGCGTTGGCGACGGCCCTGTCGCTCTTCTTCGTCTACTGCGGGGTCGAGGTCGGCACGGGGCAGTGGGCGTTCACCTTCTTCACGGCGTCGCGCCACCTCGGCTCGGGGCTCGCCGGACTCCTGGTGGCCGGCTATTGGGCGAGCCTCACGCTGGCGCGCCTCGGAGCCGCCGCTCTTGGCGACCGGATCATGCCCGAGCTGCTCCTCACGCTCAGCGCCGCGGGCGCAGTCGTCGGTGAGGTCCTGCTGCTGTGGGAGCCGGTGACCGCCGTCGGGGCCATCGGCCTGCTCCTCACCGGCGGCTCGCTCGCCCCGGTCTTCCCCCTCATGATGACCCGAACTGCCTCCTGGGCGGGGACCGCGCGTGTCTCCTCGGTCATCGGCTGGCAGTCCGCCGCGGCCGGCATCGGCGTGGCGCTGCCGAGCGCGCTCGCCGGCCTGCTGATCGCGAGCTTCGGGCTAGGCGCCCTGATGCCCTACCTGTGCTCCCTTAGCGTGGTGTTCCTGCTGCTCCAGCTCGCGGCGCTCCGGACCCAGGAACGCCGGGCCTGAGCGCAAGCGGCGCTGCCGCACCCCGGTCACCCCCCGCACCGCCACGAGCCACCCCGACGCAGAGGAGACTCAGCTGCCCGACGAGCGAACCGTCCTCATCACGGGCGCGACCGATGGCCTCGGCCGCGCGCTCGCCAATCGGCTCGCCGCCGACGGGGCAGCCCTGATCCTTCACGGCCGGGATCTTGACCGGCTCGAGGGCGTCGCCGACGAGATCGCCGAGCGCCACGGCGTCGCACGACCGGATACCGTGCTCGCCGAGCTGGCGGAGCTGTCCCAGGTACGGCGGCTCGCCCGCGACGTGCGTGCCACCGCCGACCGGCTGCACGTCCTCGTCAGCAACGCCGGCATCGGCTCCGGTGAACCCGACGGCCGCACCCGCCGCACGAGCGCCGACGGCTACGAGCTGCGCTTCGCCGTCAACTATCTCGCCGGCTTCCTGCTCACCCTGGAGCTATTGCCGCTGCTGCGGGACAGTGCGCCGGCCCGCATCGTCAACGTCGCCTCGATCGCCCAGCACCCGCTCGACTTCGACGATCTCATGATCGAGCACGGCTACAGCGGCTCGCGCGCCTACGGGCAGAGCAAGCTCGCCCAGATCATGTCGGGCTTCGAGCTGGCGAGCCGCGTCCCTCCCGCCGAGATCACCGTCAACAGTCTGCACCCGGCGACCCACATGCCGACCAAGATGGTGCTCGAGGAGATCGGGCACAGCATCGACAGCATCGACGACGGCGTGACCGCTACCGCTCGACTCGTCGGCGCGACCGAGCTCGCCGGCGTCAGCGGAGAGTTCTTCGACCGCACCCGCGAGGCCCGGGCCAACGCCCAGGCGTACGACGACCGGGCCCGGGCGGAGCTATCGGATCGCAGCCTGCAGCTCGTCGACCATCCCGACACCGTCTGACGACGCGTGCCGCATCCTGTCGAACGACCAGGGCCAGCCGCCGGCCTGCCCGCTCTCGGGGTGCCCGATGAGCTCGCGCGCTACGGGGCCGCCGTCTGCGAGTCCTGGACCAACCGACCGTTCGGGAGCACGCTCTTGCGGTCGACGAGGACTTCGGTGAGCCCGAGCAGGCGAAGGACGCTGATCACGCGCCAGCCGAGGTCCCAGCGCGCGCTGATCCTCGCGAGCTGCGGGTAGAGGTGGTGCGTCAGGTGCTCGCCCTCACCGAAGATGACGACGGACAGGAACTTGACGTTCTTCGCGAAGCCGGCCCCTTCGATCCAGGTCTTGCCGCGGTGGCAGTCGGAGTTGATCGCGCCGCCGAAGCGGAGCACGACGGCGATGTGCACGCCGAGCGCGAGTGCCCCGGCGGCGGCGCAGAGCAGCTCCCACGCGGGCGTGCGCGGCACGCCGAGCACGAGCGGCGCCACGAGGGCGAACACCGCCGCGTACGCGACGCCGCTGACCACGGCGCCGATCACGGGACCGTCGAAGACGCGATCATCGAGGCGGTCGAGGGGCCGGTCGAGCGCTGGGTCGTCGTAGGTCCCGTCCTTGACGTCCGGCACCATGGCTTCGGCATGGAAGATCGCCGCCATGTGCCACGACACGCGTCGGAAGCCGTTGATCCCCTCGCGCTCGCTGATCACGACGGGCGAGTGTGGGTCGTGGCGCACCTCGTCGAGCCAGACGTCGGTGTAGAGGTGGTGCTTTCGGTGGATCCGGCGCCACTCCCAGTGGCGCATGAAGACGGTCAAGTACGTGAGCCACCGGCCGGCCTCGTAGACGGGGCGCTTCATCCGGTGCGAGCCGTGGGTGATCCCGCGGTGCAAGAACACCGTGATCGTCACGCCGGCGATGCCCGCGCCGATCACCCCGGCGAGCACCGTCAGGCCGGCGAGGGCGAGCACGATCACTGCAGCATTCCCGTTGTCACCACGCGCGACGACGGTAGTGCGGTGAGGCGCGACTTCGCCACGACGTCACCTACCGAGCGCCCGGCGCACCGAACGGTCCGGCCGGCTGAGCCCATGCACCTGCTGGCGAACAACTCCGCCGTCGCGGGTCGGCGACCTCCGCCGCGTCACCCGTCACCGCGCACGTCACGTCGGCGCGATCCTGCCTCCGAGCGGTGAGACCGTGGAGCTCGCCGGCCCACGTGAACATGCGGCTAGCTGGCCGAATGCGCCGAGCACCCGGCGCGCCGTGAGACGGGGAACGCCCGCACGACGTCGCCAGCGCATGCCCCGATACGCCAGCCGTAGCGGCCCCGTCCGAGCCGCCGGAAGGCGACGGCGCGATACGACCGGATCCTGTGCCCGGCCGAAATCGACGACCGACGTCTCGCGGGATGAGGTCGAAGGTACCTAACGCACGGCGCGCGCCGACGTTACGTTTCGGATCGACAAGATCGCCTGCACAGTCCGACGGAGCTTCCGCCCGGCCGGCAGGGATGGGCGCCGGGCACCCCGGCGGCTCCAGGCACGGAGGGGAGGTCATCCGACGATGGGCACGCTTGGTGACGAGTTGTCGAGCGCGATGGCGGAGCTGGAGGAGGAGAAGGTCCTCGACCTCGTGAAGGAGCGCCTCGCGGCCGGCGAGGACCCGCTCGCGCTCGTCCGCTCGCTGCAGGACGGCATGACCGAGGTCGGTGCTCGCTTCGAGTCCGGCGACTACTTCCTCAATGAGCTCGTCATGTCGGGCGAGATCATGAAGGAGGCGATGGTGGAGATCGAGCCGCTCCTCCACGGGGCCGAACAGGAGTATCACGGCCTCGTCGTCATCGGGACGGTGAAGGGCGACATCCACGACCTTGGCAAGAACATCGTCGTGATGCTCCTCAAGGGCGCCGGGTACGAGGTGGTCGATCTCGGGGTCGACGTGCCGGCCGAGCAGTTCGTCGAGGCGGTGAAGGAGCACAACGCCCGACTCGTCGGCATGTGCGCGCTGCTCACCGCGTCGCAGGCCTCCATGAAGGAGACGATCGACAAGGTCAGGAGCACCGGCCTCGACACGAAGATCGTCATCGGTGGCAGCTACATGAACGAGACGATCCGGGAGAACGTCGGCGCGGACTACTTCGGCACCACCGCGAACGACGCCGTGAAGCTGGCCGAGCAGGTGTTCGCCTCCGCCTAGCTGCGGGTCGCAACAACCGGAGGACAGGAATGGAGGACGTAGCCGTGGGCACGCCAACGGAGCAGCTGTACCAGGAGCGGCTTACCCGGTACGTCACCGCCATGGACGTCGGCAAGCCGGACAAGGTCCCCATCCGCCTCAATCTCGGAGAGGTCGCCGCCACCTACGCCGGCTTCACCCTCGAGGAGATCTACTACGACCGCGAGAAGAACACCGCCGCGGCGACCAAGGTCCTGACCGAGCTCGATCTCGACGTCACACCCGGCGCACCGAGTCTGTGGTGGGCGTCGCTGCACGACGCTGTCGGTGCGCGGTACCTGCGCTGGGCGGGACGCGAGCTCGACATGAACACCCAGTTCCAGTTCGTCGAGGGCGAGTACATGCTGGCCGACGAGTACGACGCGTTCATCGCGGACCCGACGCGTTGGATCCTCGAGACCTATCTGCCCCGCATCCACGTCGACTTCGCTGAACCCGGCAGCTACCGAGCCAACCTCGCGCTCGTCAAGGGGGCCTGGGGCCTGCACTCGCTCCTGGAGGGGATGGGCCAGGACGCAGCACGCTGGGCGACCGACTACGGCATGCCCTCCGCGTTCAGCGGCCTCGGCAAGGCCCCCTTCGACACCCTCGGCGACACGCTCCGCGGGATGAAGGGGATCCTCCTCGACCTCCACCGCAGGCCGGAGAAGATCCTCGCCGCTACCGACATGCTCGTCCCGCACAACGTCTACTACGCGCTCGCCTCCGCGGCGGGAGACACGCTCCTTCCGGACCTCATGCCGCTGCACCGGGGAAGCCTTCCCTTCCTCAACCCCAAGCAGTGGGACACCTACTACTGGCCATCGCTCAAACGGGTCTTGGAGGGCCTCTGGGCACAAGGGAAGCGGACGATCTTCTACGCCGAGGGCAACTGGACCCCGTACCTCGACAAGATCGCCGAGCTGCCCGACCGTTCGATCGTCTTCCATGTCGACCAGACCGACATCGCCGAAGCCAAGCGAATCCTGGGGGGCCGCTTCTGCCTGAGCGGCGGCGTCCCGAACACGCTCCTCGCCTACGGCACCCCCGGCGACGTGGCCGACCATTGCAAGCGCCTGATCGAGGAGTATGCGGCCGACGGCGGCTTCATCGTCGACAGCTGCTCGGTGATGCAGACCGACGTGCAGGTCGCGAACGTCGTCGCCCTCGTCGAAGCGGTGAGGGCCCACGGTGTCTACTAGCCGCCGCCGTGGCTTCGGGGGCCCGCCCGCCCCCATACGGCAGGAGGAGGTCGTGCGATGGACGAGGTGACCACCGAGTCGGCCAGCGGCGCGCCGCTGCCACCAGGGGTGTGCATCCCGTGGGAGCAGAAGCTGCAGGAGCTCGGGGCCGTCGTGGGCGACCCCGAGATCATCCGGCGCGAATGGGAGCAGCTCGACGCCGCGGCCTACATCTACCTGTGGTGGTGGGTGCACCGCTGACGAGCTGTCGCGAGACCCCGGCGAATGCCGAGGGCACACGGAGGGAGTGCGTACGATGACCGAGCTGACGAGGCAGGACCGAACGGTCGCCTTCGGTCCGGGGCTGCCGACGGTCATCATCGGCGAGCGGATCAACCCGACGGGGAGGCGCAAGTTCGGCGAGGCGCTCGGCCGAGGCGACCTGGACCTGGTCCGTGCCGAGGCCGTCCGCCAGTCCGCCGCCGGGGCCGACATCTTGGACGTCAACGTCGGAGTCGGCGGCATCGACGAGGCCGCCGTCCTGCGCGACGCCGTGCAGGTCGTCATGGAGGCGAGCGAGCTCCCGCTCTGCATCGACTCGAGCGACCCGAAGGCGCTGATCGCCGCGATGGAGGTCTACCGGGGCAAGGCGCTCGTCAACTCCGTCACGGCGGAGGAAGCTTCGATGAAGGAGATCCTCCCCCTGGTCGCGCAGTACCGCGCCGCGGTGATCGCACTCCCGCACGACGAGCAGGGGATCCCGCCCGATCCACAGGACCGGCTGCGCTTCGCGGAGGTGATCCTCGAGAACGCCGGGGACGCGGGGATCCCCCCCGAGGACGTCGTCGTCGACTGCTTGACGATGCCCGTCGGCGCCGACCAGGCGTCAGGTCGGGCCGCGCTCGAGACGCTGCGCCTGCTGCGGGACAGGCTCGGCGTCAGCACGACGATGGGGGCGAGCAACGTCTCGTTCGGCCTGCCGGATCGTCGCATGCTGAACCTGGCCTTCCTCGCCATGAGCATCCACGACGGCGTCTCTGCGCCCATCACCGACCCCCTCCTGCCGGGACTGCGCCGGCTGTGCCGCGCCGCCGATTTCTTCCTCGCCATCGACCCGAGGGGCAGGCGGTATGTGGCCGATTACCGCGCCTTCCCCGAGGAATGACGCCGGCGCGGCCGTGGCGGCTCGGACCGGCGCCGGACCCTCGGGGACCCGACCTCCGCCGGCCGCAGGACGCAGCGGGGAGCGCGCCGGCGCCGTGAAAGACGGCGGCGTGCGGCTCCGCATCCTGCCGGCGGACAGGTGGGTCGAGGCGCCGCGGACGGCCACGATCCTCCAGGCCGCGGAGGACGCCGGCTACCACCTCGAGACGCTCTGCGGCGGACGCGGCATCTGCAAGAAGTGCGCGGTGAAGGTCCCCGGGCTGCGTGGCCTGCCGAAGCGTGCTGAGCGTGAGGCGTTCACCGACGCGCAACTGGCGAACGGCTACCGCCTCGCATGCCTGTGGCACCTGCAGCCGGGCCTCGAGGTGGAGGTGGTCCCCGCCGAGGACTTCGCCGCCAAGGCGTTCAGCGGTCTGGACCGCTGGCCGGCGATCGAGCTCGCGCCGCCGGTGCGGCGCTGGAACGTCCGACTGCCCCCGCCGACCCTCAGCGATCAGCGCTCCGACGAGCGCCGCCTGCGAGAGGCCCTCGAGGGGGGAGAGCATCTGCGGCTCGCGTTCGAGCTGATGAGGCAGCTGCCGAGCGTCCTTCGCGAGGCGCGCTGGCGAGTCTCGGTCACCGCCGTCGACGACGTCATCGTCGAGGTCGAGCCACAGCACCTGCGACCGCCGGTCGGCGTGGCGATCGACGTCGGGACGACCTCGGTCGTCGCCATGCTCGTCAACCTCGTGACGGGCACGGCGGCCGACATCGGTGCCCACTCGAACAGCCAGGCGCTCCACGGCGCCGAGGTCATGTCGAGGATCGAGCTCGCGAGCTCGCCCGGCGGGGTCGAGCAGCTGCAGCGCGAGGTGGTCGGCGACATCAATCGGATCCTCGAGGAGTGCTGCCAGCGCACCGCCATCGAGCCCGCCGACATCTACGCGTTGACGGTGGTCGGCAACACCACGATGATCCACCTGCTGCTCGGGTTGCCCGCCGAGCACCTCGGTGCCTCCCCCTTCGTCGGCGTCGTGAACAGGCCGGTCACCGTGCCCGCCGCGCAGCTCGGCCTGCGCGTCCATCCCCGGGCCGAGGTCTACGTCTTGCCGAGCGTCGCCGGATTCGTCGGCGCGGACACGGTGGGCGCCTTGTTGGCGACTCGCCTCGACGAAACCGATCGCACCTTGGCGATGATCGACATCGGGACGAACGGCGAGATCGCCCTCGCGCACGCGGGTGAGCTGTACACGGCCTCGGCCCCTGCCGGCCCGGCGTTCGAGGGCGGCCAGATCCGCGACGGGATGCGGGCAACGACCGGGGCCATCGACACCGTGCACGTCTCGGACGACGGCGAGCTGCAGTACACGACCATCGGCGGGGCTCCGCCGCGCGGGATCTGCGGAAGCGCCCTCGTCGACCTGTGCGCCGAGCTGTGGCGCGTCGGTGTCGTCGACGGCACCGGGCGGCTGCTCGATGCGGCGGGGGTGCGCTCCCGTGGCGGCGGAGCAGCCGCGAGCGCGCTCGCCGCGCGCGTGCTCGTCCTCGGTGGCCGGCGGGCGCTGGTCGTGGTGGCCGAGGAGCACACCGCCACGGGTGCCCCTCTCCTGCTCACCCAGCAGGACATCCGCCAGTACCAGCTCGTGAAGTCCGCCATCTCCTCAGGGACGCAGATCCTCCTCGCCGGGTGCGGTATCGACGGCGCCGCCCTGGAGGACGTCTTCCTCGCGGGTTCGTTCGGCAGCCGCATCGACCTCGACAGCGCGCGCCGGACCGGGCTCGTCCCCGACCTGCCCACCGAGCGGCTGCACTACGTCGGCAACGCCGCCCTGGAGGGGGCCCGCATGGCGCTGTTGAACCCCCGGTACCGTCGCGCCGCGACCGCCGTCGCCGAACGGGCGCACCATATCGAGCTGTCGGCGAGCGCCGAGTTCTCGGCCGAGTTCATGACGTCGCTCGACTTCGACCAGGCGCGGCCGACGGCCGCGCGCCGGCACCTCCGATGAGCGCGCGGACGACCCGGACGCCGGGATCTCCCGCTCGAGACGCCGGGGTCGCCACGTCGGGTCGCCGACGCGCCGTTGTCGCCACGATGACCGAGCGCGAGCGCGTGCGCGCCGCACTCCGGCGCGAGCCGACCGACCGGGTGCCCTTCGGCGAGTTCCTCGTCGAGGACGGGCTCGTCGGCGCCCTGGCGGGGCTCGCGCCCGGCGCACCCGTGACCTTCGCCACTCGCTGCCGCGTGCTCGGTGCGCTCGGGCAAGACGCGGTGGTCGGCTACCCGGCGACGCGCGACGGCCGCCTGCTGTACGGGGTGCACTTCGGCGCCGGCCAGCGCGGCTGTGAGCCGCACGTGTGCGAACCCGTCGCCCGATTCGGCCTCCCGCTGCCGCACGAGCTCGACTGGCGGCCGCTCAGGGCGTGGATCGAGGACTCACCGTTCTTCGTGTTCGCGATGCTGCCGGGTCCCTTCAGCGAGCTGTCGTACCTGCTCGGAACCGAGGACTTCCTGGCGCTCACGCTGCGTGACCCCGCTGTTGCGGCTCAGCTGGCCGAAGGAATGGTCGACTATGCGCTCGACCTGGCCCGCCGTGCGCACGAGCTCGGCGCGGAGGGCTTCCTGGTCGGCGACGACATCGCCTGGCATCGCGGCCTGTACCTGAGCCCGCCGAGCTGGCGCAGCATCTTCCTCCCGGCCCTGCGGCGCGAGGTGGAGGCCCTCCGCGAGCTCGGCGTTCCGGTCGTCCTGCACAGCGACGGCAATCTCGCTGCGGTGCTCGAGGACTGGGCGGGGCTCGGAGCAGACGGCCTCCACGGCCTGCAGTCCTCGGCCGGGATGGACCTCGCCGCGGTGAAGCTGCGCTTCGGAGCGCGCCTGTGCCTGTGGGGCAACCTCGACATGGAGGTCCTCACGGACACGCCGCGCCACGAGCTCGACCAGGTTCTGGGCGCCATCTTCGCGGCCGGCAACGCGACTCCCGGCTTCATCTTCGGCAGCTCCGCCGGCGAGCTCGGCATCGACCTTCCGGCCGCGCGCGTGCGCCAGACCTACGAAGTCGCGAAGCGCCTGCGCGACGTCGGCTCACCGCCGGTGGGCCCGCCCGCCGTCTAAGGCGGCCACCGCGACGGGAGAGGCTCGTCCCGGCCCCCGTGGCGTGCCTGATGGCGGCGCAGCTGACCGGCCGGCGCGCCAGGACGCCGCACCCGACACGACGCGGGCGGGCCGCCCGGGGAGCGACGGTGCGGAGATCCTCGCCGCCGACCGGGACCGGCCGGGATGATCCGAAATCCGCTCCCCCGAAGCTACCTGTTGCGCACGCCCGGACCGGCCCGGACGACCTCCCTGACCTTCGCGGCGGGCTCTCCTTCGTGGAAGGACCACATCGCCCAGGTGACACCGGCGGCATCCAGCATGCTCACGTCGTCGCCGGGGAAGACGCGCAGTGCCACGTCGAAACCGTCGAGCGATCCGCGATGCTCGCTGACGAGCTCGAGCATCCGGGCCAGCTGCTCGGGGGTCGTGTCGACGGGAAAGAGGCCGTCCAGTCGTGCGGCGCGGCGCAGGGGCCGGGAGCCGCTCGTCCCCCTGGCCGCGGCCCAAACGGGGATGCGCGGCTGCTGGACGGGCCGTGGCAGGAATCGGACGCCGGCGGCGGTGTAGTGCCGCCCGTGATGGTCGACCTCCTCCCCGCGCCACAGCGCGAGGACGACCTCGAGGGCCTCGTCCAGCATCTCGGCCCGGAGGATCTCGCTCGTCTCCTCGCCGAAGCGCTCGAGCTCGCCGCCGGTGTTGACCCCGAGTCCCACCCCGAGCGTGAGCCGGCCGCCAGAGAGATGATCAAGGGTCAGGGCTTCGCGGGCGACCTTGTGCGGTCGTCGCCGCGCCAGCGGCGTGACCATGGGTCCGAGGCGCAGCTCCCGGGTGGCCGAGGCGATGGCCGCGAGCATGATCCAGGCGTCGGCGATCTCGGCGGGCTTGTCCGGCGGGCGCCACATGTGGTCCCACAGGTAGAAGCCGTCCCAGCCCGCCGCCTCGGCGGCGACCGCCAGGTCCACCATCGTGGCCGGGTCGGCGAGCTCGCCGAACGGTGGGACGAAGACGGCGTGTCGCACTCCCCGAGCCTACGGGCGACCGCGGTGGGGCCCCAGCGCGCAGTAGCGGTGCCGTGATCGGGACCAGCACCGCCAGCTGCGGCACCGTGCGGGTGTGGAGGTGCGCGGCTCGCCGGCGGCGGCCCGATGCCTCAACCCGGAGCCACCGAGACGACCCCCCGGTCGGGCGGCGCGGTCGTGCCGCGGCGGTACCAGCCTCGGCGGCTCAGCGCCTCGAGGAACCGTCCGTAGCCGCGCTCGAGCGCCGCCCGTTCCCGCCGGTCGGGATCGATCATCAGCGGACTCGGCGCCATCGCTGCGGTGGCGGCGGACAGATCGCGATGGACCCCGCCGCTCGATGCGAGCATCGCCGCGCCGAGCGCGCTTCCAGCGCCCGCGACGACGCCGACGGCGTCGCCGAGCACGCCGGCGCGCACGCGCGACCACGTGTGGCTGCGTGCACCGCCACCGGCGGTGAGCACCGGCCGGGTGCGGGACGCCCCGAGCTCGGCGAGCCGCTCGTAGGCGAGCCGCTCCAGGTACGCCAGGCCTTCGAGCTGTGCTCGGTAGGCGTCGACCTCGTCCTCCGGCTCGCCGTCGACGAAGCCCTCGGCCTTCGCGCAAAGGAACGGGAAGCGCTCACCGGCGCGGCGCAGTGGCCAGGCCGTGACGCTCGAGGGACCGCGCGCCGCGGCCGCCTCGTCCAGCTCGGCCAGACGGTTGCTCCCCCATGCGGCGAGCGCCTCGCCGCCGGTGTTCGACGCGCCACCCGGCAGCCAAGCCCCGTCGGGATGGCGGTGGCTGTACACGGCGCCGGACAGGTCGCGCACGGGCGCCGACGCGACCCCTTTGACCACGAGCGTCGTGCCGAGCACCGTGACGAAGGTCCCGACCTCGCTGGCGCCGGCGGCGAGCTGCGCGGCACAGCCGTCGGTCATCCCGAGCCGTATGCAGCAGCCGGCCGGGAGACCGGTCGCTGCCGCCGCCGCCCGGCTGACCACACCGGCGACGGTGGTCGGCGCGGCGACGTCGGGCAGCACGGCGTCGTCGACGCCGAGGGCCTCGAAGCACTCGAGCGCCCACTCGCCGGCGATCGCGTCGTACCCGCTCTTCAGCGCGTGGCTCCAGTCGAGCGCCACGGGAGCGCTCGCCAGCCACCATCCGACCAGGTCCGCCGTGTGGCACAGCCGCCATTGGCGCCTGCCCATCTGGTGCGCGAGCCAGCCCGCCTTGGCCAGTCCGGACGACGGGGTGATGGCGATCCCGAGGCGCTCGAGGCGGGCGGCCCCGGCCGCGCCCGCCACCGCCGCCTCGGCCCCGGCCCGGCGGTCGTCGTACATGAGGGCCGGGCCGAGGGGCGCGCCACGCCGGTCGACGGCGACGACGGTGCCCGACGTCCCCGCCACCGCGACGGCGTCGATCGCCTCCGAGGCCACCTGCGACGTGGCCTGCCGCAGCGCGTCCGCGACCGCCGGCCACCAGGAGCCGGCGTCCTGCTCAGCCCATCCCGGTCGCGGCCTCGACACCGCCCGGAGCGGCGAGGCGCCACGGCCGACGACGGTCCCCTCCGGGTCGCAGATCACGGCCCGAGCCTCCGAGGTCGCCAGGTCGATCCCCGCGACCAGCGGGCCGAAGGTCGCGCGCCGGCGCGTCACGACCCCAAGCCGTCCGCCACCCGGGAGCGCGCGGACCGCGCCGCGCAGGCCGCGCGAGGATCGCCTGGCCCAGGCCGCGAGGTGCGCATCCCCCCCGCGAAACGGGACGCGGGTAGCGCCGCCCGGGCCGGCGCACCGGCCGCGGGCCGCGGCGTCATCGCGTCGGCTGGAGGTCGGCCCCGTCGCGCCGGCGGGCGAGCACGAGGTGGTAGAGGAGGATCAGCTCGACGATGGCAAGCGGCTCGCTCCGGGTGCCGGGCTCGAACCTTCCGAGCCGCTCGGGCAGCTCGTCGTCGATGCCGAGGCTCGCCCAGATGGCCTCCTCGACCTTGCGCGTCTTTTCCCGGGGCGCGTGGGCGTGGATGTGGACCGCGTCGACCGGTTTGCCGTCGTCGTCCCGTACGAGCTTGAGGTGGATGGCCTCGCGGGTGTCCTCGTTGAGGACCGACGACAGGTCCGGGTGGGGCACGGTGGGCCGCAGGAGGACCGTTGCGCTCAGCATCTGACCGGGCTCCGCTCCGTCGTGCTCGTGGATCGGCGCGAAGCGCACCACGATGTCCGCCCACTGCCGCTGGGGCCTGATGAACGCCGCCGATTCCGCCTCCCGCCGCTCGAGCTCGGCAAGCACCTGCGCCTCGGTGTAGCCGCGGTCGCGGGTATCTCGCCTCACCTTCCACCCCCGGCGGATCGGTTCGGGCGGGTCGAGAAAGACGCTGAGGTCGAAGCAGGCGCGCGACAGCCGGCTGTGGAGGGGCAGCAGGCCCTCGACGATGACGTGCTCGGCGGGCTCGACGAGCACCGGCCGATCGAGCGTCCCGTCGTGGTGGTTGTACACGGGCTTCAAGATCGGCTCGCCGAGCGCGAGCAGCTGCAGATGCTGTTCCATGATCTCGACGTAGTTGCAGTCGGGGTGGAGCGGGGTGATCCCCAGGTCCGCGCGTTCGTGCCGGTCGTAACGGTGGTAGTCGTCGACGCAGATGGAGCTGATCCGGTGACCGCCGATGGCCTCAACCAGCCCGCGCGTCAGCGTCGTCTTGCCGGCGGCGCTGTCGCCGGCGATCGCCAGCATGACGGGCCGATCGCCGTGGTGAGGCCCCAGCCGACGCATCACGACCTGCTTGTGGATCATGCGGAGCCGCCGACGGGCATCGCGACGCGACGGCGGGCGAGCGCTGCCGCCACCGCTTCCACGTGCTCCACGGAGAAGCCGAGGCTGCGCAGGACGTCCGGACCCTTCCCGGACGCGCCGAACCGGTCCAGGCAGAGCACGGCACCGTTGCCGGAGGTGAGAACGTCCCATCCCTGCGCCGCACCCGCCTCGACGACAAGCACCGGCACCCCCCTCGGCACCACCTTGATGCGCTCGTGCTCCGGCAGCGACATGAAGCGCTCCCGCCACGGCATCGAGACGACGCGCGCCACCGTCCCGTGCGCGTCGAGGCGCTCGGCGGCGCCGAGCGCCAGGGCGACCTCGGAGCCGGTCGCCACGATCACCACGTCGGCAGGATCGTCCCCGTGGTAGATCGCACGTGCTCCCGCCCGGCCGATCCAGCCCCTCGGGCCGGCGGGAAGGGTCGGCAGGCTCTGGCGGCTGAGCGCGAGCACCGTCGGACCGTCCCGGCGCTCGAGGGCCACGCGCCACGCCTCGGACGTCTCGTTCGCGTCGGCAGGGCGGAGCACCGCCACGCCGGGCATGGCGCGAAGCGCCGCGAGGTGCTCGACCGGCTGGTGCGTCGGGCCGTCCTCGCCGAGCCCGATCGAGTCGTGGGTGTAGAGGTGCACGACGGGCAGGCCCATCAGCGCGGCCAATCTCAGTCCCGGCCGGGCGTAGTCGGAGAACACGAGGAAGGTGCTGCCGAACGGTCGGAAGCCGCCGTGGATCGCGATGCCGTTGCAGACCGCCGCCATGGCGTGCTCGCGCACGCCGAAGTGGATCTGGCGCCCGGCGAACGTGCCGCGAGCGACCGCGGCCCCCCCGGTGTCCGCACACGTCGACTCGGTGAGGTCGGCCGAGCCGCCGACGAGCTCGGGCATCACGGCTGCCAGCTCTCCGAGGACCCTGCCCGACGCGCTCCTCGTCGCCATGGCCGCACCTTCGAAGGTGGGCAGTGCGTCGAGAACGCCCGGCGCGAGCCGACCGGCCAGCCGCCGGTCCCACTCCGCGCCGAGCTCGGGGCGTGCCTCCCGCATGGCCGCCAAGCGTCGTTCCCATCGGGGCCGGTCCGCTCGTCTCGCAGCCACGAGCTCCGCCAGCCGGCAGCGAACGTCTTCGGGGACGAAGAAGCTCGCTGCCGGCCAGCCGAAGCGCGCCTTCAGTGCCGAGGCCTCCTCCGGGCCGAGGGCAGCCCCGTGCGCCCCGGACGTGCCCGCCTTCGTCGGCGCGCCGAAGCCGATCGTCGTGCGGACCCGTATGAAGCTCGGCCGGTCGCCGTCGGCGAGCGCCTCGCCGACCGCACGCCCGATCGCCGCCACGTCGTTGCCGTCGTCGACCTCGTGGACGTCCCAGCCGTACGCGCGGTAGCGCGCCCCGACGTCCTCGCTGAACGCGAGCGCCGTCGGGCCGTCGATCGAGATGCGGTTGTCGTCGTAGAGGACCACGAGCCGGCCGAGCCCGAGGTGGCCGGCGAGCGAGGAGGCCTCGCCGCTCACGCCCTCCATCAGGTCGCCGTCCGAGCACAGCACGAACGTGCGGTGATCGACGACCGGCTCGAGCGGATCGACGTTGTAGCGCTTCGCGCTCAGCCGTTCGGCGAGCGCGAGGCCGACGGCGTTGGCGATCCCCTGACCAAGCGGCCCCGTCGTCACCTCGACTCCCGGAGTGTGCCCGCGCTCGGGATGGCCGGGGGTACGGGACCCGAGCTGGCGGAAGCGCCGGAGGTCCCCGATCTGGAGCGGATAGCCGAACAGGTGCAGCAGGGCGTAGAGGAGGGCGGAGCCGTGGCCGGCGGAGAGCACGAAGCGGTCCCGATCCGGCCAGTCCGGCTCCGACGCGTCGTGGCGCAGGTGCCGGCTCCAGACGGCCCACGCCATCGGCGCCGCGCCGAGCGGCAGCCCGGGGTGGCCGCCCCGGCCTGCTCCACCATGTCGACTGCAAGCATCCGAAGCGCGGTCACGCAGCGGCCGTCGATGTCGTCCGCGACGGGCGCCAGGTCCGGCTCAACCATGGGGCGCCTCCCCGAAACGGGTGCGGTCGGCCGTGTCCCAAGACGATGGGGGCGGAGCGGGGGCGTCATGACGGCACCGTAGGGGTGCGGGGCCACGATCGGCCTCCCCCCTCCGAGGGAGCGCGCGTGTGACACGCGATCCACCGGGGACACCCCGGGGGGGGGGCGCGCTCTCCCCCCTACCGGGGAGAGCCCCGCTCCTACAGTGGACCCATGAGCGAGGAGGCGACGCAGGCGGCACGGCAGCGCGGGCCGATCCGCCTCCTCCTTGTCGACGACCACCAGATGATCCTCGATGGGCTCGTCGCGATGCTGCGACCTCACGCCGACCAGGCGATCGTGGTCGCCGCGACGACTGAGCCGGAGGAGGCGCGCCGGCTCGTGACCGAGGTGGGCCCCGACGTCGCCCTTCTCGACCTGCGCATGCGCTCCACCACCGGGATCGAGCTCTGCCGCGAGCTGCTGCTCCTCGCGCCGCAGATGAAGGTCGTGCTGCTGACCGTCTACGACGACGAGCAGTATCTCTTCCAGGCGCTGCGGGCGGGCGCAGCGGGCTACCTGACGAAACAGGTGCGCGCCGAGGAGCTGATCGCCCACCTGCGGCGGGTGGTCGGTGGCGAGACGGTGGTCGATCCGGACCTCGCCGGCCGGGTGGCGCTCACCGCGGCGCGGCTCGACCGCGGCGAGTTCTGGCCCGGCGCGCACCTCGGCCTGTCCCAGCGGGAGAGCGAGGTGCTCGAGCTGATCGTGCACGGCCACTCGAACCGGGCCATCGCCTCCCGGCTCATGCTCGGCGAGGAGACGATCAAGACGCACGTGCGGTCGATCTACCGCAAGCTCGAGGTGAGCGATCGCTCCCAGGCCGTCGCCCTGGCGCTTCGGGAGGGGATCTTCTTGTGAGCGCGGATCCGCCGGGCGCGAGGACGGCCGCGGGCGCCTGGGACGAGCTGCTCCGCCAGATCATCGAGATCAGCGGTGAGGAGCGGAACCTGCGCGACACGCTGAAACGCGTCGCGGAGTTCGTGGCGGAGACCACGCAGGCCGACGCGTGCTTCGTGCACGTGATCGACCGCGAGGCGAGACAGCTCGTGCTCATGGGCGCGACGCCGGCCCCGTTCGACGCGCTCGCGGGGACGATCCGGCTGGCGATCGGCGAGGGCCTCGCCGGCTGGGTCGCCGAGCACGCGGAGCCGGCGCTCGTCGACGACAAGTGGTCCGACCCCCGCTACCGCTACATCCCGGCCCTTCGCGGCGAGAACTTCTCGTCGCTCGTGTCGGTGCCGATGCTACGGCCTCCAGCGACGGTGGTCGGCGTGCTGAACGTGCACTCCCGCACGCCGAAGCACTTCACCGAGCACGACCTGCCGCGCCTCGGCGAGGTCGCCCGGCTGCTCGCCGGGATCGTCGAGAACGCCGTGCTCTTCGACCGCCTTGCGAACCGGGAAGCCGAGCTCGAACGCTTCGCGGCCCGCACGATCGAGCTCCAGGAGCTCGAACGGCGCCGGATCGCCGGCGAGATCCACGACGGCATCAGCCAGCGCCTGGTCAGCGCCTACTACCACCTGCGCGCCGCGCGCACCTGCACGACGAGCGACGAGGCGCTGCACGATCTCGACGCGGCCGAGACGCTCGTCACCGACGCGCTCGACGAAGCCCGCAATGCCATCGTCGGGCTCCGGCCGTCGGTCCTCGACGACCTGGGCCTCGCCGCCGCCCTGAGGAGCCTGGCGTCGACCCTCGGCGGCGACTTCGAGGTCGAGATGGATCTCGAGCCCGCCGAGCTGCCCGGCCACGTCGAGACGGCGCTCTTCCGCATGGCGCAAGAGGCCCTCCAGAACGTCGTCAAGCACGCCAGGGCGAAGCACGTGCGCGTCGCCCTCGCAACAGGCGAGGAGGGCGTGACGCTCGCCGTCACCGACGACGGCGTCGGCTTCGACCCGGCCGCCGCCCGGGGCTCGCTGTCCTACGGCCTCCGGGGCTTGCACGAGCGCGCCACGCTGATCGGGGCAAGCCTCGAGGTCGACGCCCGGGTGGGCGCGGGAACCGCCGTCTTGGTGCGGCTGCCGCCCGCCGCGCTGCGCGCGGATCCCGAACGGGGCGAGTCAGCGGCGGGGCGCGCCGGGAGCTGACCTCGTTGCCCGCGGGGACTCCCGCCGGCGCTCAAGGCCGGCCTCCGCCCGGCCAGAGTGTCCGGCGCCCTTCGGCGGTCGCCACGAAGCCCCCGTCCTCGACGGCCGCCCGCGCGAGGAGCGCCGCGGTCGGACCGAGCGGCTCGCCGGCGTGGGCGACGAGGTGCCACGGCCGGTCGAGCGGGGTCCCGGGGCACGCCCAGAGCGCGACCGAGCCGTCGGCGATCCGCTCCGCGACGGCGTCGTGGGCGACGAGCGCGATCCCGAGCCCGGCGGCGACGGCCTGCTCGATCGCCCCGTTCGACCCGAGCATCATCGTCGGCGGCGAGATGCCGAGCTCGGCCAGCAGCTCCTCGGTCGACTCCCTCGTGCCCGAGCCCTCCTCCCGCAGCAGCCAGGTCAGCGATCCGAGCGCCTCGACGGAGCGGCCGTCGAAGCCCGCAAGCGGAGCACGGGCCGGGCCGGCGACGACGAGCCGGTTCGGCGCCGTGGCGAGCACGCGCGCCGGCAGGGAGGACGGGGGCCGGCCCGCGACCACGAGGTCGGCGCCGTGGTCGGCCAGCGCCTCCCACACCGACATCCGGTTCCCCACGTTGAGCGAGATGTCGACGGCGGGGTGCGAGCGCCGGAAGGTCGTGAGCAGCGGTAGCAGGAGCCGTTCGGCAGCCGTCGTCACCGAGGACAGGCGGACGCTGCCGGACTCGGGCGCCTCCAGGCTCTGCGCCCGCCGGGCGGCGGCCTCGAGCAGGCCGAGGCTGCGCCGTGCGCCCTCGGCGAAGGCGAGGCCTGCCGGCGTGACGCGGAGTCCCCGGCCCTGGCGGGCGACGACGGCCACCCCGAGCTCGCGCTCAAGCGACCGTATCGCGCCCGACACCGCGGGCTGCGAGACGACCAGGCGCTCCGCCGCGGCGCGGACCGACCCGGTCTCGACGACAGCGAGCAACGTGCGGAGCTGGGCGAAGGTCATGGAACCAGCATATATAAGTGCTTACCTATGTGTACGCGGCCAATTCTTCATGGACAAGTTCGCTTTCGGCTGCCAGGCTCGCTCCATGACAACGGGGACGACGGCGAACGGTGGCCTCGGGCGCGACGAGGCGGAACGCCCGGATCGGTGGGCGGCCGGCGTCCTGCCTTACAAGCAGATGGGCTACTGGCGTCCCGACTACGAGGCGCAGGAGACCGACGTCATCGCCGTCTTCCGCATCACGCCGCAGCCCGGGGTGGACCCCGAGGAGGCAGGTGCGGCCGTCGCCGGTGAGTCCTCCACCGCCACCTGGACGGTCGTGTGGACGGACCGCCTCACCGACCACAGCCGCTACCAGGCGAAGTGCTTCCGCGTGGATCCGGTGCCCGGGAACCCCGAGCAGTACCTCGCGTACATCGCCTACGACCTGGACCTGTTCGAGGAGGGCTCGATCGCGAACCTGACGTCGTCGATCATCGGCAACGTCTTCGGCTTCAAGGCGCTGAAGGCCCTCCGCCTCGAGGACCTGCGGATCCCCGTCGCCTACGTCAAGACCTTCGACGGACCGCCGCACGGCATCGTCGCCGAGCGGGAGATGCTCAACAAGTACGGCCGGCCGCTGATCGGCTGCACGGTCAAGCCGAAGCTCGGGCTGTCCGCCCGCAACTACGGGCGCGTCGTGTACGAAGGCCTGCGGGGCGGGCTCGACTTCACGAAGGACGACGAGAACATCAACAGCCAGCCCTTCATGCGCTGGCGGGAGCGCTTCCTCTACTGCATGGAGGCGGTGGCGCGCGCCGAGGAGCGCACCGGGGAGATCAAAGGTCACTACATGAACGTGACCGCCGCCTCGATGGAGGAGATGTACGAGCGGGCCGACTTCGCGAAGGAGCTCGGCAGCATCGTCGTCATGATCGACCTCACGGTCGGCTTCACGGCGATGACCTCGATGTCACGCTGGGCGCGCCGCAACGGCGTGCTCCTCCACCTGCACCGGGCGGGCCACAGCACCTACACCCGGCAGAAGAGCCACGGCGTCTCCTTCCGCGTCCTCGCCAAGTGGTGCCGCCTGCTCGGCGTCGATCACCTCCACGCGGGCACCGTCGTCGGCAAGCTCGAGGGGGATCCCGCGAGCGTCGGGGGCTACTACGACATCCTCCGGGACGACCACATCGGCGTCGACCCGACGCGGGGCATCTACTTCGACCAGGACTGGGCGTCGATGCCTGGCGTCATGCCGGTCGCCTCCGGGGGCATCCACGCCGGCCAGACCCACCAGCTCCTCCATTACCTCGGCGAGGACTGTGTGCTGCAGTTCGGCGGAGGCACGATCGGTCACCCGATGGGCATCGCGTCGGGAGCCGAGGCCAACCGTGTCGCCGTCGAGGCGGTGATCAAGGCCCGCAACGAAGGCCGCGACGTCCTCGCGGAGGGCGAGGAGATCCTCCGCAAGGCCGCCGATCACAGCCCCGCGCTGCTCGCCGCCCTCGACACGTGGGGCAGCGTCACCTTCGACTACCAGTCGACCGACGTCCCCGACGTCGTCGCCACCGTGAGCTGAGGAGCCGACGTGATCACGCAAGGCACGTTCTCGTACCTGCCCGCGCTCACCGACAGCGAGATCGAGGCCCAGGTCCGCTACGCCCTCGGCCAGGGCTGGGCGATCAGCATCGAGCTGACGGACGATCCCCATCCGCGCAACGTCTTTTGGGAGCTGTGGGGGCTGCCAATGTTCGACGTGACCGATGCGGCCGCGGTGCTCGACGAGGTCCGGGCGTGCCGGGCGGCGTTCCCGCACCAGTTCGTGAAGGTGAGCGCCTTCGACAGCCGCAAGGGCCGGGAGACGACGGCGCTCAGCTTCACCGTCCAGCAGCCCGAGGATCCCGGCTTCCGCCTGGATCGCCAGCACGGCGGCGGCCGCACGAACCGCTACTCGCTGCATCCCTACGCCGCCGACCGCCCTCATGGCGCCCGCTACGGCACCGCCTAACCGCTTCTCGATGCCCCGTCCGGGCACGAACGCGGAGCCGGAGCGGCCCGGACCGACGAGCGCGCCCGTGCAGGAGCTCCTCGACGACGACGTCCTCATCGACGTCGAGGCCGCGCGCCGCGAGCTCGGCCTCGACGCGGTGCTCGACGACCTCGACACCGAGCTCGTCGGGCTGGTCCCGGTGAAGCGCCGCCTGCGAGAGATCGAAGCGCTGCTGCTCGTCGAGCACCTGCGCGCACGGTTCGGGCTGCGCACCCTCCACCCGAACCTGCACATGTGCTTCGCCGGACCGCCGGGCACGGGCAAGACCACGGTCGCGACCAAGATCGCCACGATCCTCCACGCCCTCGGCTACCTGCCCACGGACCACCTCATCACCGTCACGCGCGAGGACCTCGTCGGCCAGTACGTCGGGCACACGGCGCCGAAGACGAAGGAGGTCCTAAAGCGTGCCATGGGGGGCGTGCTGTTCGTCGACGAGGCCTACGCCCTGCACCGACCCGACTCCGAGCGCGACTACGGCCAGGAGGCCATCGAGATCCTGCTCCAAGGCATGGAGGAGCACCGCGACCGCCTGGTCGTGATCCTGGCGGGCTACGGAGACCGCATGGACGCCTTCTTCGCTCTCAACCCGGGGCTCAGGTCGCGCATCGCCCACCACATCGTCTTCCCGGAGTTCGAGGTCGACGAGCTCGTCACCATCGGGCACCGCATGTTCGACGAGCAGGGATACGAGCTGTCGCCGGCCGCGGAGGAGACCTTCCGCCACTACGTCGAGCGCCGGCGGTCCCAGCCGCACTTCGCGAACGCCCGCAGCATCCGGAACGCCGTCGAGCGGGCGCGCCTGCGCCAGGCGGCCCGCCTCACCACCTCCGGCGAGCCGGTCGGGCGCTCGATGCTCCGGCGCATCGAGCCCGACGACCTCTTGGCGAGCAGCGTGTTCGCCGACGATCCCCCGGGCGCGCCCGACGAGCCGTGAGCTGCGACCCGCCGGCCGACCTTCACCGTCGGTGACAGCGATGCATCCCGGGGCGCCGACCGCCGCCGACGGAGCGGGCCCTGCGCGCCGCCAGGGCAGCAACCGTCACACGCCAAGCTGCTCAGAAGCCATGCGAGCTCCCTCGAGGCGTGCCGAGATCTTCTGCATCGCGACGTCGCGGGCGAAGTTCGGGGACCCGTGCTTCGGCTTCACGTCCCGGCTAAACGGTGAGAAGCCGCAGTCGACGGTGGCGCCGAGCCGCTCGGGCGGGATGTAGCTCGCCGCCAGGACCAGGGCGTCTCGCACCTGCTCGGGCGTCTCCACCGCCGGGTTGAGAGGATCGATCACGCCGATGAAACAGACCTGGGCGACGCCGTTCGCATCGGCGCGGCTGTAGGTGCCGCACAGCTCGTAGACCCGCTCCTTGTCCGCCTCGCTCGCGCACTGGATCAAGAAGTAGCCCGCGTTCAGGTCGAACATCCAGCTCAGGACCTTCTCGTAGGGCACCTCCTTGCTGTGCACCGAGTCGCAGTCGCCGCCGGGACAAGTGTGGACGCCGATGTTGCGGCGCTCGGCGGCGGAGAAGCGGTCGAGCACCCGGTTGTCCAGGTCGATGAACTCGCCGAGCATGTCCTTGCCCGTCCAGGGGTTCCTGGAGTCGTTCTTGTTGGCCAGCCGCCCTTTCGGTGAAGTCGATGGAAACCCGGACCGCTCCTGCGGCGAAGCACTCGCGGATGTCGCGCTCGCACTCGTCGACGGGGTCGGCGAGGAACTGCTCCCTCGGGTAGCCGGGGATCTCCGCCTCGAGCGGGTAGAGCAGCATCAGCATCGACGGCGAGATGACCGCCTGCTTGATCGGCTTGGTGGCGATCTTCTGGTTCTTCTGCACGAACTCCGACGCGTAGCGCTTCTACCGGAAGGGACCGCCCGTCAACCGGGGCAGCTGCCGGTGATGCCCGTCGTAGCGGCCGCGCGTCGCGTCACGCAGCAGCAGTGCCCCGATCTGCTTGGCCCGCCGGGCCGCTTCGCGGTCTCCCTCAGCCGCGGCGACGATCGAGCCCTTCATCACGATGTGCCACTGGCACGCGAAGGGCGTCGGGACCGGACGGGGGCGATGTCCGGTCCGGCGGATAGCGGGTGGTCGCCATCTGGCCAATGCCAACAAGGCGGTGCACGGTGCTGCGCCAGCGAGCCTCACGCCGAGGGAGAACGATCAGTGTTGTTGGAGCCGCTGACAACGTCTCCGGCGCAGCAGGCCGGACGCGATCGGGCTGCTCCGATGGCGGGACGGCGCAGACCGCCGGAGCCTCGCGCCCGGCGATTCGTCGAGGCGGACCGTGACCCGAGGTCCCGGCCCGGTGCTCAGATCTTGGAGTAGGCGATCGTCGAGCCGGCGGGGGGAGCGCTCACCACGACGCGCTCACCCCACTTGGTGAGCATGATCGTCTCCTTGGCGACGCCAGTACCGGTCGCAACCTCCTCGACCGGGAGGGTCGCCCCGACGGCCGCGAGGGTGAGCGTGTTCGACAACTTCGGCGTGGAGCTCGTTGCCGCGCTCGTCCACTTGAGGACGTACAGCTTGACGCCCTTCACGGTCTCGGTGGATAGCTTCGTGCCCTTGGCAGCGGGGAGCAGGCCCGTGACCGAGGAGATCGTGGCGTCGGACTTGAGGCCCGAGTACTGGCTCGTCCCGGCCTTCAAGGACACCCAGTCCTTGCCGATCTTCTTCGCCTGCGCCGCGGTGAGCCCAAAGATCGTCGTCAGCCCCGTGGAGTTCCCGCTGAAGTAGGCGTAGGCGGGGGTCAACCTGATGGTGACGGTCGCCGTGCCCTCCGAGATGGTCTCCGCGCCGTTCTTCGCGCCCAAGTCGGCGACCACGTTCTCGCTGCTCGCGGAGGCGCTGGCCTTCACCGTGACGGTGAGATGGCCGCCGGTCTGCTTGGCGATCGCCGCCTTGGCGGCGCTCAGCACTGAGCTCGGCGTCGCGACCTCCGCCGATGCCGCCGAGCCGAGCGCGGCCGACGCACCAAGAGCGACCGTGCTGAGCGCGAGCGATAGGAGGGGGAGGCGAATACGTGGTCGGTGCATGAAGCGCATCCACACAACCTAGCGGTACAAGCTGTGAGATCGGCAAGGAGGTGAGGCGCGTGCGAAGCCGCTGAGGACGGGGGCAACATAGCCGCTTCCCAGCGGGGGTCGGGCTCGGTCTCGAGATGGCCGGGAACGTCCGTGGCAAGCAGCTCGCCGAAGAAGGGGCCTTCCGGGCACGTCGAGACGACGAGGACGTCGTCCTCACCGAGACGGTCGATGGCCTCGAGCCGACCTCCGTACCACTCGTCGTGGTCCTGCGGGATCGAGCCGCCTCGAGGCGGGCCTCGTGCGGGTGAACGCGCCAACATCGGGAGTGGACCTCTACGCCCGCTTCGGGAGGACGAAAAGCCTCGAGCTAGGGGCCCGCGAGTAGACCAAGGCGGCCCGGGACCTCTACGCCTGGTCCCAGTCGCTCAGCATCTCGCTGGCACGGAGCTGGCGCGAACATCGTCCGACCCGGCGGCCCCGCCGGGAACCAGCGCCCACCGACCCCGCGCGGTGCGAACCGTGCGAGGGCTCGAGCTCCGACCGTGATGGGACGGACGAGGCCGAGCGGGCCAGGTGGAATGGGTCAGCCGAAGCGGTTGGTCGGCCTTCCCTGCACGCGGGGGTGCGCCACGAACAGATCACCGGCGAACGGCTCGGCGGCCAACCGGCCCGCGTCGAGGCCAGCTGACGCGGTCGTGATGTAGAGCTGGTCGAGATCGGGCCCCCCGAAGGCGACGCTCGTGACCAGGCTTGCGGGCAGCCGCACCAAACGGTCCAGCACGCCGGCGGGCGTGTAGCGGCAGACTCGAGAACCGCCGTAGCAGGCAAGCCAGATACACCCTTCGGCGTCGAGCGTCAGCCCGTCAGGCGAGCCGTGTGCCGCCGGCACCTCGATTGCCGACCCCCTCCCCAGCAGCGCGCCGGTGTCGGGATCGACGTCGAACGCGTCGATCCGCTGTGTCGGCGTATCGACGTAGTACAGGCGCGTCCGGTCATCGGTCCAGGCGAGCCCGTTCGAGCAGGTGACGCCCTTGACGAGCGACGACACAGAGCCGTCCGGCGAGAGCTGGTAGAGCGAACCGAGCGGTGCCGCGAGGCTCCAGGCCATGGTCCCGGCGACGAACCTGCCCCACGGATCGACCTCGCCGTCGTTGAACCGCACCGCCGCGGCGTCGCTCGTGAAGCCCGGCACCCGCTCTAGATCGGAGCCCTGCTCGTCGGTGAACGCGAAGTGATCCAGAAGCGCGAGCACGAGACCGCCCTCGGCCCGAAGGCCCACGGCTCCGACGTGGACACCGGTCGAGAACGACGTGTGCCGGCCGTCGGCGAGCCGGAACCTGTGAACCGCCGCTCCGTCGATGTCGACGAAGACGAGCGAGCCGTCACGCTCGTCCCACACCGGTCCCTCGCCGAGGCGCGCCCGCACCTTGAACAGCGGCTCGGCCGTCAGCTCGACGACACTCACGATCGGTCCCAGAACGATCGTGCCGGCGGGTGCACCACCCCTTGAGCCCCCGGCTCGAGGAAGTCCTCGATGTACGCGCGGATGATGGTCTCGATGCCGTCGTCACCGACGAGCCCGAGCGCAGTCGCGCGCTCGAATGACGACCTCGGCGCCCAGCCGCGGTACATCGCGACGATGGCCGGGTCGGGTCGCAGGTGGATCGGCCCGAGCTCGCGGTCAGCCGACCGGCGCAGGGCGTCGATCATGTCCTGCGCCGTCAGATCGAGAGCTGGCAGGTTGAGGCCCCGGTCGCTGCCGAGCATGTCGCGGTCGACCTCGTGGAGGCGGATGAGGTTCTCGACCACCGTCCGGTACCCCGAGATCGGTACTCGGGTTCCCGCGTCGACCGGCACGACGCACTCCTCGCCGTTCAGCGGCTCGCGAAAGAGACCGCTCACCCAGGATGAGGCGGCGGCGTTCGGCCGACCCGGCCGGATCACCACCGTCGGCAAGCGCGCCGAGCGACCGTCGAGGAAACCCCTCCGCGAGTAGTCGTTGACCAGCAGCTCGCAGATCGCCTTCGTCGTGCCGTACGTCGTCTCTGGCAGGAGCTTCGTCGTATCCGAGGCCAGGTCGGCGGCCACCGGCCCCCCGAATGCCGCGATGCTGCTCGTGAAGACGAGACGGGGCCGCGAGCCCCGGGCCCGGCAGGCCTCGAGGACGCTCCGGCCGCCGTCGAGGTTGACCGTCAGCGCGCCGTCGAAGTCGAGCTCGCACCCGGCGCTCACCATCGAGGCGAGATGGAACACGGACACGTCGTCCCGGTCGACGAGCGAGCGGACGAGCTCGCCATCGGAGACGTCGCCGGTGACGACCTCGGCCCGTTGGTCGAGCCCGGCCGGGCGCGCCGGCGGCGCGGCCGCGTCGAGCAGCACCAAGCTGTCGATCACCTCCGACCGACCCGAGGGACCGGTCAGCACTCCCCGCTCGAGGAGCCGCCGTGCGAGCGTCCGGCCGAGGAAGCCCGTGCCACCGGTGATCAGGACCTTCACGGACGCCACGTCCGGCTGCAGCGCGGCGGCGTCACGGGCCGAGCCGCTGGTCGTGACCGGTGGCCAGCGCGCGCGGGCGCATCTCGCTATCCGCGACCGATGTAGGGCATCGCGGTCGCGAGCACCGTCATGAACTGGACATTCGCCTCGAGCGGTAGGTTCGCCATGAATACCACCGCCCGGGCGACGTCCTCGACGGCCATCGTCGGCTCTGCCCGGACGGCCCCGTCGGCCTGCTCGATGCCCTCGACCATCCGGCGGGCGAGGTCCGTCGCGGCGTTGCCGATGTCGATCTGGCCGCATGCGATGCCGTACTTCCGACCGTCGAGCGACGTCGACTTCGTGAGTCCGGTCATCGCGTGCTTCGTGGCGGTATACGCCGCCGAGTTCGGACGCGGCGAGTGGGCCGAGATCGAGCCGTTGTTGATGACGCGCCCTCCCCGGGGGACCTGCTCCTTCATCAGCCGGAACGCTTCGCGCGTGCAGAGGAACGCACCGGTGAGGTTGGTGGCGACGACCGCGGACCAGTCCTCGAGGCTGAGCTCCTCGAGCGGGATCGGGGGCGAAGAGATCCCGGCGTTGTTGAACAGCAGGTCGAGCCGACCGAACGCGTCCCTGGTCTCGGCGAAGAGCCGGCGCACGGCAGTCTCGTCGGAGACGTCGCACGTGACCGCCCGGACACCCGCCCCGAGCCCGGCGACCTCGGCGGCCGCGGCCTCGAGGGCCGGTCCATTGCGGCCAGCGAGAACCACGGCGAAACCCTCTGCGGCGAGCGCCATCGCGGCGGCACGGCCGATGCCGCGGCTCGCGCCGGTGATGAGCGCGACGCGTGACTGCGTGCGCATGTGCTCGCCGCCTTTCTCCGGGCCGGGTGTCCGAGGCTAGCGAGATCGCGGAGCGCCGGTCGGGCCGTGCGCCGACGTGGCGTCCCGGTCCGCCTCGCCGATCGGCGCGGCCGACGCCGGCCGAGAGCCGCTCGCCCGAGGCGACGGGAACCCGCGCCGATCCGCGGGTCGCGAAGGGCTAGATCTTCTTGGGCTCTCAAACGCTTGACGTTGTGACAAGTTTCAAGCGGCGGCGCCGAGGCGCGCGTTCGTGACGTAGTCCGCGACGGCGTGGTCGATGGTTCGGAGCGCCTGGCGGAGCTCGACCGGCGCGGGCGGTACGTGCGCATCGAGGAGCGGGCGCAGAAGACGTTCTTCGAGCTTGGTGTAGAAGACCGCGACGCGGATGCCCTCGTCGGTGGTCACGTAGGTGTTCGTCCCGGGGATCTTCTCGATCAACCCGTGGAGGCGGAGCCGTCGCAGGTCATAGGTCATCTGGCTTCGTGAGTAGTCGCGGCCGAGGAGTCCGGCCACGAGCCCGCGAAGGCTTTTGTTCGTGAAGCCGGTGACGGCGTGGACCATCAGACAAAGGGCGCCGGCCAGGGCCGTGGCGCCTGGGTCCCCGAAGCGCAGAGCTCCGGTTCGTTGGCCCTCAACGTTGTAGGGCTGGTGGATGCGCTCGAAGAGCGCAGAGCCGATGGCACAGCCCTGGCCGGCCTTCTCGATCATAAGAAGCCGATGGTTGACCTGCCGGGCCCGATCGACGAGCTCGGGAAGGTGGATGATCCTCGAGGCGAGCCCGAGGTCGCGGGTCTTGTTGATCGCGGTCTCGATGCGAAGTGCCCTCCCTTCCTTCAAGTACTGCTTCACGCGGCTGTGCCACCGGCGATCGGATGCCACCGTGATGCTGGAGCAGCACCGAGGCGGAGCTCCGGGGCGCAGACCGGTGGCATCATGAGGGTCACCGATGCCGATCTCCCACGTAGACGTGCTCCTCGTCGTGTCCCCGGCCGAAGCGCCCTACTCGCTCCTCGCCCGGGCGAAGCGAGTCATCCGTCTCGAGCGCGCCACGGTGCCGCCGCGGACGCTCACCGAACTACGTGCGACGATCCCCCGGAAGGTGGCCGTCTTCGGCGACGGAGCCGCCGCAGTCGAGGTGGCCTCGGCCATCCGCGACGCCGGGCTCTCCGCGGTGCTCCTCACGGATGAGCCGGCGACGGTCCCTGCCGGCCTAGAGGTGCAGCCGATCTCCGACCCGGGTCCGGCGATGGAGACGACGGACAGCCTGCTCGACCTGATCGGCGAGACCCCGCTGCTCGCGCTCCACCGTACGGGACGAGACGTCGCGTGCCATCTCCTCGCGAAGCTCGAGTACCTCAATCCGGGCGGGAGCGTGAAGGACCGCCCCGCACTCGCGATGATCGAGGCGGCCGAGCGTGACGGGCGCCTCGTTGCGGGCGGCACGATCGTCGAGCCCACCTCGGGCAACACCGGTGTCGGCCTCGCGATGGTCGCCGCGCAGCGCGGTTATCACTGCATCTTCACGATGCCGGACAAGATCGCGCCCGAGAAGATGCAGTTGCTCCGCGCCTTCGGCGCTGAGGTCGTCGTGTGCCCGACCGCGGTCGCCCCCGATCACCCCGAGTCCTACTACTCCGTCGCCGAGCAGCTCGCCGCGTCGACGCCAAAGGCGTTCCAGCCAAACCAGTACCGCAACCCGGAGAACCCGGCCTCCCACGCCCGGGCGACCGGCCCGGAGATCTGGCGCCAGACGGCGCACCGGATCACCCACTTCGTCGCCGGCGTCGGCACCGGTGGCACGATCAGCGGCGTCGGCCGGTACCTGAAGGAGCAGAACCCCGACGTCCAGATCGTCGGCGCCGACCCGGTCGGATCCGTCTATTCCGGTGGGGGCGGGAGGCCGTATCTCGTCGAGGGGATCGGCGAGGACTTCTGGCCCTCGACCTATGACCCGGCCGTGGTCGACCGCATCGTCGCCGTGTCGGACGCCGACTCCTTCGCCACCGCGCGCCGCGTCACGCGCGAGGAGGGTCTGCTCGTCGGCGGCTCGTGCGGGACGGCGATCTGGGCGGCGCTCGAGGTCGGGCGCGACCTCGGACCGGACGCCGTGGTCGTGGTGCTGCTCCCCGACTCGGGCCGCGGCTACCTCTCCAAGCTCTACAACGACGCGTGGATGGCCGACCACGGCTTCTTGCAGGCTTCCGGGCCGACCGTCGGCGAGGTGCTCGCCTCGAAGACGGGCGCCATCCCGCCGCTCGTCCACATCCACCCCGACGAGACCGTGCGATCGGCGATCGCGATCCTGCGTGAGTACGAGGTGTCCCAGATGCCCGTCGTGAAGGCCGAGCCGCCGCTCGCACTCGCCGAGATCGTCGGCTCGGTGTCCGACCGGGCGCTGCTCGAGCGAGCGCTCAGCGACCCCGCGGTGATGGAGCAGCCGGTGTCGCACGCGATGAGCTCCCCCTTGCCGACCGTCGGGACGGGCGAGACGATCGATCAGGTGGCCGTGCGCCTGCAGGAGAGCCCGGCGGTGCTCGCCCTCGACCGCGGGCACCCGGTCGGGATCCTGACGCGCTCGGACTTGCTCGCCTACCTGGCTCGCAAGTGAGCTCCACCTCCAACGGCCCGGGTCCTGCCACGCACCAGGACGAGCTGGGCTTCGAGTCCCTGGCGATCCACGCGGGACAGCAGCCGGACCCCGGCACCGGCGCCATCGTCACCCCGATCTTCCAGACCTCGACCTACGCCCAGACCGCAGTCGGCCAGCACCGCGGCTACGAGTACAGCCGGTCGGGCAATCCGACCCGGCACGCCCTCGAGGAGTGCCTCGCCGCCCTCGAGGCGGCGGAGCACGGGCTCGCGTTCGCGAGCGGGCTGGCCGCCGAGGACGCGCTGCTCCGACAGCTCCGGCCGGGAGATCACCTCCTCATCCCCGACGACGCGTACGGGGGCACGTACCGCCTCGTCGCCCAGGTCCACGCGCGCGCGGGCGTCGACTTCACACCGGTCGCGACCCACGACCTCGAGGCCCTCGAGCGGGCCTTCACCGACGCGACGCGCATGGTCTGGGTCGAGTCCCCCTCGAACCCCCTGCTCCACGTCACCGACATCTCGGCCGTCGCCGAGCTCGCCCATCGCCATGGCGCGCTGCTCGTCGTGGACAACACCTTCGCGACGCCGTACCTTCAGCGGCCTCTCGCGCTCGGCGCCGACGTGGTGGTGCACTCGACGACGAAGTACCTCGGCGGCCACAGCGACGTGGTGGGCGGCTTCGTCGCCACCTCCGACGGCGACCTCGCCGAGCGCCTGGCGTTCCTCCAGAACGCGGCCGGAGCGGTCCCGGGACCCTTCGACTGCTTCCTCGTGCTGCGCGGGATCAAGACCCTTCCCGTGCGCCTCGACCGACACTGCACCAACGCCGAAGCCGTCGTCGCGCTCCTCGCGGGTCACCGTGCAGTCGAACACGTCTTCTACCCGGGGCTCGCGACGCACCCCGGGCACGAGACGGCGGCTCGCCAGATGCGGAGGTTCGGCGGCATGGTCTCCTTCACGCTTCGCGAAGGCGAGCGAGCAGCCCTCGCGGTCGCCGGCCGGACGGCGCTGTTCACCCTGGCCGAGTCGCTCGGCGCGGTCGAGTCGCTCATCGAGCACCCGCACCGCATGACGCACGCCTCGGTGGCCGGCTCGTCCCTCGCCGTCGATCCGGCGCTGCTCCGGCTGTCCGTCGGGCTCGAGACCGGCGACGACCTCCTCCGCGATCTCCGTCAGGCGCTGGATCCGTTCTCCTGACGGCGTTAGGCGACGACACGACGCGCGTGGCCTTGACCGGCAGCGTCCCCCTCGCGACCAGCTCGGACACGCTGCTCCAGCCTCTGGCCACGACACGAGCACCGGCTCCAGCGGTGTCACCCGTCGCCGCCGGCTCCCGCCCGGCCGTAGCATCGGTCAGAGAGCCCGGAACTCGAGAGGGAGGCCGTGACGCCGCGCACGAAGCTCGAAGGTCCACTCGACCGTGGTGCAGGCCACACGGGTCTTGGCCTGAACGCGGTGCTGGCGACGAGCATGAGCCAGAGCCCGAGCACGGACGCAGCGGCGACGTTCGTGCTGAGCGGGGGCGGCAACCTCGGGGCGCTGCAGGTCGGCATGCTCTACGCGCTCGTCGAGAGCGGCATTCGACCAGGCATGATCGTCGGCACCTCGGTCGGGGCGATCAACGGCGCCTTCCTTGCGAGCCGGTCCGACCTGCACGGGATCCACGAGATTGCACGTCTGTGGTCCTCCCTTCGACGAAGGGACGTGCTCGGCGTCAACGTGGCCACGCTCGTCGGCGGCCTGCTCGGGCGGCGCGGTCATCTCTTCGACTCGGTGTCCATTCGCCTGATCCTCGAGTCGTTCCTCGGTTTTCGCGAGCTCGAGGAGGCACCCATCCCGCTCGCCGTCGTCGCGACGGCGCTCGTCACCGGCGAGCCCGTCGTCCTCGACTCCGGCGACGCGACGACTGCCCTGCTGGCGAGCAGTGCCGTCCGGGGTCTCCTGCCGGCGGTCGAGATCGACGGCCGCCTCCTCGTCGACGGCGCGATCGCCGCGGACATCCCCCTCCTCCAGGCGGTGTCACTCGGGGCACGAAACCTCTACGTGCTGCCGACCGCGCCGTTACAGTTGGCGCGCCTGCTCGCGCAGGCCCCCTGCGACGGCGACCGCTCCGATCGGCCGACGGTCCGCATCCTGCCGCCGCCGGACCTGCACATACCACTTGGCGGCCTCGGCCAGTCGAAGCGCCTGGTCGAGCTCGGCTACGACCAGGCCAAGGCGTGGATCGAGGCGGAGCCGCTGCCGAGCCCGCCCCGCTGCCTGATGAACAACGGGGGTCGCGTCGGGCCGGCAACCGGCCGGCGCACGTCGACGGGGGCGCGAACGCGCCCGTGCCCGAAGGCCGTGCGCCCGTAGCGGAGGCGCCCGGTCCGCGGCTCCGACCGACGCCGATGCGCCTCGTCAGGACCACGGTCTTGAGCAACTCGGCGGTGGGGTCCGTCTAGGGCGCCGGCCTGGCGGCCTGACCGGCGGTTCGCGTCGGCAGCCCGCCGTGTGAGGCGCCCGCAGATCGGCGAGCGGCGAGCCGGTTCAGCTGGCCCGGCGCTTCGTCGTCGTCACGAGATCCCCGTCCCGGATCGTCCGGGCGGGAAGGCAGCTCGGACGTGGCGCTGCTTCCAAGCGCCGAGCGGCTGTAAGCGCCTGCCCCCGGCCCGGATCCGAGCGGGCGCGGGTCGCGCTCAGGGCAGCAGGACGATCTTCCCCCGGGTGTGGCCCGTCTCGAGCTGCTCGTACGCGGCTCGGACCTCGCTCAACGGGTACGTCCCGGCGATCGGGACCTCGAGGCGACCATCCGCGATGAGCGCCGCCAGCTCCGCGAGGACGCGCGCGTCGGCCGCCGCAGCGTTGCCCTCGGCCTTCACCCCGTGACGCGCCACCGCGCCGAAGTCGACGATCGTGTCGATGCGAGCCGGCTCGACGCCGAGGTCGAGCGCGAGTTGTACGTAGTCCGCGCCGAAGGTGTCGATTAAGGCCTCGACGCGATCCGTCACCGAGCGGATCCGGTCGGCGACGCCGGCGCCGTAGGTGACCGGCACGACGCCGTGGTCGCTCAGCCACGCATGGTTCGCCTCGCTCGCGAGTCCGACCACTACGGCGCCGGCGAGCCTGGCCAGCTGGACGGCGAGCGAACCGACGCCGCCAGCGGCACCGGAGACGACCACCGTGTCCGCATCGCGTAAGGACACGGCCCGGACCGCTGCGTACGCGGTCACCCCTGCGACGAACAGCGACCCCGCGGCCTCCCACGAGACGTTCGCCGGCTTCTCGGTCAGGTTGGCCGCCTCGACGACGACGTACTCGGCCTGGCTGGCCCGCTGGTCCGTGAACCCGAGCACCTCGGCGCCAGCGGCGAGGCCGTCGACGCCCGGCCCGACCTCCTCGACGACGCCCGCCAGGTCGCTCCCCTGGCCAGAGGGGAACGTCGCCGGCCACCGCTCGTGCAGCAGTCCCTGGCGGATCTTCGCCTCACCAGGGTTGATGCCCGCGGCCTTCACCGCGACCAGCACCTCGCCCGGACCGGGCACCGGGCGTTCCACCTCCACGACCCGTAGGACGTCGATTCCTCCGTACTCGTCGAACCGCACTGCCTTCGGCATCGGCACAGCCCCTCTCTCGTGGTCGGTCGGTTGTGCCAACCAGGAGAGGCGCTCCGTTATGCCGCCGAGCGTCGCCGGGGAGCGCCAGGATCCACCGTCGTCGTCCGCACCGTCCGCGCGCGCCCCGAGCGCGACCCGTAACCGGCCCGGTGCGCGAAGCAGGCCCACGGCTGACGGCCTGCGCGCGAAGCCCCGGAGGGACCGCCCAGTCAGGGCGGGGCGCGTCCTCCGCTCCGGTGCGCCGAGCCGGGGCGTCGGGCTCAGTACCTTCGGATGAGGCTCGGCCCGGGGCCGTCAGGCGCGTAGCGCCTCGCCACGTCCTCTCGGATCTCGTGGCCGAGACCCGGACGTCCCGAGGGCACGATGTAGCCGTCGCGCCACTCGATCGGCGGATCGGCCATCTCCTCGTAGATGCCGTCGAAGCGCTCGACGCCCTCCATGATCAGGAAGTTCTGGCAGCACGTCGAGATCTGGATCGACGCCGCGGTGATCATGGGTCCGCCGTAGACGTGAGGGGCGATCTGGAGGTAGTGGGCCTCGGCCATCGCCGCGATCTTCCTCGCCTCGAGGATGCCGCCCACCATCCCGACGTCGAAGTTGAAGATCGCTGCGGCGTCGTTCGCGATCAGGCGTGCGAAGTCGTACTTCGAGGTCAGCCGCTCCCCCGTCGTTATCGGGATGCTCGTCGCCCGTGCGACCTTCCCGAGCTCGTGCATGTTCTCCGGCGGGAGCGGCTCTTCGAACCAGAGCGGGTCGAACTGCTCCACCCGCTTCGCGAATCGGATGGCGCCGGCCGCGGTCATCTGGCCGTGGGTCCCGATCAGGATGTCGCACTCGTTGCCGACCTCCTGGCGGATCGCTCCGATCACCGCCTCGGCGGTGTCGAGCGCGCCGAGCGAGAACTCGAGCGGCACGGTCTGGCCGAGGCTCTGGTCCTCCGACACCGCCAGTCCGAACGGGTCGATCTTTACCGCCGTGAAGCCCTGATCGACGTACTCCCGGGCTCGGGCCGCGGCGAGCTCGGGGTTGCGCCAGAGCTCCCGGCTGGCCGACACGATGTCGCCACCGGTGCTGGTCGAGAAGAGATAGGTGTACGTGCGGACCCGATCGCGCACCATCCCGCCGAGCAGTCGGTAGACGGGCTGGCCGACGTCCTTGCCGACGATGTCCCAGCAGGCCATCTCGAGGGCGCTCAAGATCGCGAGCTTCGTCTGCTCGGGGTAGTGGGCGTAGCCGGCGCGCCCGTAGATGCGGTCGAAGAGCTCCTCGGACTGGTACGGGTCGTGGCCGATGAGTGCCTGCTCGACGAGGTCTTCGATCATGCTGACGACGACGGGCCAGCGGAAGGGATGGGACATCAGCATCATCTCGCCGTAGCCGGGGATGTCGGCGTCGGTGTCCAGCCGCAGCATCATCCAGTGGCGACCGCCGCGGTACGGCGGCGGCAGGGCCACGGGGAACGTCTCCACTCCGGTCACCTTCATCCCAGCCTCACCTTCGTCTCGCCGATCACGGTCACCGCACCGAAGCCCCACGACTCGATCCCGCCCCGACACCGGCGCCGCAGGTCCCACCTGTGCGCGCCCACGAGGGATCCCGACGGCGGTGCCGGGTCCACTCGGACGCCGGGCAGGTCCTGCAGCCGGGAGCTCCCGCCAACCCGGTCTCCGGCGATCGTGCCTCGAGGAACCCTACGGCCGGTCGCAAGGTCAGGGAAGGCGATCCCCGGCCGGACGAGGAGCCGCTCGTCGGCGAAGCGCGCCCGGTCGTACTCGAAGGTCGCCCGGCGGCCGACCGCCCGGGTCGTCTCGACCACTAGGAGCTGTTCCGAAAGCGGCAGGTCGTCGACGATGCGGGGGCTCCAACCGCTACGGCGGGGAAGCTCGCCGCCCGGAACGCTGGGCGAGTGCCCGCGTTCGGTCTCCCGTGACCTGCACACTGACCGCCTCGCCGTTCCACGCTCCGCGCCCCGACTCCGCTCGCCGCGGCGCCGCGACCCGGCGCGGGCCGTCGGTCGTGCGCGATACGCGAGACTGCCGAACGGGCGCGTCGCAGATCGGAGGCGAAGGTGATCAAGTCCAGAGGACCGAAGAGCACGGCGACCGTCACCTTCACCCTCGATCCTCGTGTACGCGCCCAGACAGCTGCCGTGTGCGGCGAGTGGGACGGCTGGTCGAAGGACGCGAACGTCATGCACCGCGATGCCGACGGCGGATTCAGCCTGACGGTCTACCTCGAACCGGGACGTATGTACCGGTTCCGGTACCTCCTCGACGGTGAGCGCTGGGAGAACGACTGGGCTGCCGACGCTTATGTCGCCAACGACTTCGGCGAGGATGACTCGGTCGTCGACCTCACCGATCTCACCGGCGAGGTCCACCGAGCCAAGCAGCGAACCGCCGCGAAGAAGGCTCCGGCCGCCAAGGCGGTGTCGGCGGAAACGACCGGGAAGATCGCGCCCACCTCGAAGAAGCCCGGGAAGAAGAAGAAGTAGCGCTCGCGGCGAGGTCTCGCCCCACGAGCTCGACGCCGCGGCGCCGACGCGGAGCCCGATATGACCGCCGAGCGTGCCGGCGCCGCCAACTGTTCGCACTTGAGGTCGGCACGCGCGTCAGCTCTCGGTACGCGCGATGCCGAAGAGCCCGAGCCCGTCCGCAGACGGGCAGATCAGGTGCCTCACGCCCGCGGACTCTGCGACGAAGGAGGAGAAGCCCTGGTGGGTGCTGATGTCGTCGACGAGCATCAGGCCGCCGGGTACCAGGGCCGGGGCCACCCGGTCCAGCTCGTAGCGCGTGTTGCGGCCGGTGTGCAGGCTGTCGTGGATGAACACCCCGACGCGGCCGGTCGAGCGCAGGACCGAGCCCAGGCGCCGCCGACTCGAGCCGGTCACGTACGTCCAGCGGACGCGAAGGTCCGCAGGGACGGCGGCACCGGTCTGGGCGTGCAGGCTCTTGTCGAACGGGTGGGGGAGGTCGATGCTCCAGAGGTGGCCACGGCCGCACCTCGCCAGCGCTTCGAGCACGAAGCGCGTCGTCACGCCGCGCGCCACCCCGGTCTCCAGGACGACGTCTGGCCGGAGATGGATGACCGCGCAAAGGCATGCTCTGGCGAACGCCGAGTCGCCGTCGCTGTACCCCCGGTAGGTGTGCCGCCCGAACGCCAGGCGCTGGCCAGAGAGGTCGTCCGCGGCCGCGGTCCAGATCTCCGCCGCGAGTGGGCTGACGGGGCAAGGCCACGGCGCGCCGAGGAGACCGTGCAGGTGTTCCTCCCACGACGGGTCGACGTCGAGGTCGGGCGCGACATCGTGGCGCATGCTCAGGTGCTCCGGAACGTAGAGCAGTGCCTCCGCGGGGTTCGCGAGCAGGCCGCGGAGGAACAGGCGAACCTGCTGGCCAATCCCGGCGGCTGCGACCTCGGGCTCCTGCACGAGTCAACGCTACCCACCCCGCGATCGTCCCCGCTCGCTGCATTGCACTCGTGTGCGACATCGTGATGACGCACGGAGCAGCCGGAGATGAACGGTCGTCCGCTCGATCGCGAACATGGCCGTGCCGGTCCACCTAGGCACTCGACCAACAGCACTCGCCGCCAGAACCGCTTGGCCCGGCTGCCCTGGACTGGGGCGCCGCACAGATGTTCGGAACCGGAGCCCAGTCCCGGGACATTTCCCCGACGAATGCCAAGCGCCAGGCGGCTACGGGCACGCGATCGCCCACCGCGACGATGCCGGGGCAGGGGGCAGCTTTCCGCACGCGCCTATTCTGCGACGCGCCGTCCCACCCGAAAGGAGCCTGACGTGACCGGCGAGACCGAAAAGGCTGTCGGCATCGGCACCTACATCAGCTCGAGCGGCGAGTTCGAGCGCGACCAGAACTACATCACCACCCGCATCACCGCGGACGGTCGCGAGGGGTATCCCGTGGAGCCCGGGCGGTACCGGCTGGTCGTCAGCCGCGCCTGTCCCTGGGCCCACCGGGCCGTCATCGTCCGGCGGCTGCTTGGTTTGGAGGAGGTCATCTCCATGGCGATCGCCGGACCGACGCATGACGCCCGCAGCTGGACGTTCGACCTCGATCCCGGAGGGCGCGACCCGGTCCTCGGCATCGAACGGCTGCAGGAGGCGTACTTCGCGCGCTTCCCCGGCTACGAACGGGGCATCACGGTCCCCGCCATCGTCGACGTCACGAGCGGCCAGGTCGTCACCAACGACTACGCCCAGATCACGCTCGACCTGTCCACCGAGTGGCGGGCCTTCCATCGACAAGGCGCCCCCGACCTCTATCCCGAGGACCGCCGCGACGAGATCGACGAGGTCGCCAAGGTCGTGTTCACCGACGTCAACGACGGCGTCTACCAGTGCGGCTTCGCCGGCACCCAGGATGCGTACGAGGCCGCCTACCACCGCCTGTTCGAACGCCTCGACTGGCTGTCCGCCAGGCTGGAGCGCCAGCGCTACCTGGTCGGCGACACGATCACCGAGGCCGACATCCGCCTGTTCACCACGCTCGCCCGCTTCGACGCCGTCTATCACGGCCACTTCAAGTGCAACCGCACCAAGCTCTCCGAGCTGCCGGTGCTCTGGGCCTACGCCCGTGACCTCTTCCAGACGCCGGGCTTCGGTGACACGGTCGACTTCGACCACATCAAGCGCCACTACTACCTGGTGCATCGCGACATCAACCCGTCGGGAATCGTGCCTGCCGGTCCGGAACTCTCGGGGTGGCTCGTTCCCCACGGCCGGGAGGCCCTCGGAGGTCGCCCGTTCGGCGACGGCACGCCTCCCGGGCCACCTTCGCGGGCAGAAGCCGTGCCCGCCGGACACACGCCGCTCAGGCCCTGAGGTCAGCCCCTCCGCTTGCCACGCGGCCGGGCTGGCCACCGCAACTGCGGCGTTCGAGCCTCTGGTGGAGCCCTTGAGCCTGGAGCTGTCCGGCGGAGAGCAACCTGTCCTCACCCGCCGGGTGGAAGCCGCACGAACCGAGGTCGGACAGCGGTGTGCCCTACGGGCGGAGCAGGACGAGGCGGTGCTGCGCCTCGAGCGCCTCGTGACCGTGCTCGGCCACCGTGCTTGGTCACCGTGCTTGTGAACTGACTCCCGACGAGATGTCGGCAGAGGCGGCCGGCCAGGAGCACCGGACGTTGGGAGCGGCCAGAACGCGTGGAGCGGGCGTGCCACTCCCGATCCTCGGCCGCTCCCGAGCGCAGCCCTAACACTTGGATAGCTTTTCGCACATCTGGCGCTCAGAAATCCCCGGCACCATTAGTCGGTGACCGAGCCCCAACGGAACGTGCTGGTGACGGCGACGGCGGCAGACGGTCAGAGCGAGCCGCGCCCCCGGGCGGCCCGGAAGGGCCGTGACCTGCGACGACTGGCACGCTACGGGTTCACCTCCGTCCTTGCGTTCGGCGTCAGCGAGGTGGTGCTGCTCGTGCTCGGCGCGGCCACCCACCTCGGGGCGACGACCGAGGCGCTGATCGCCAACTTGGTCGGGGTCCTCCCGTCGTACGGCCTCAGCCGCTACTGGATCTGGAGCGAGGCGGATCGACGCAGGCCCGTCGGTCAGGCGAGCCGCTACTGGCTGACCTCCGTCGCGAGCATGGTGATCTCGAGCTTCGCCACCGGCTTCGCGGCCCATCACGCCCCGCGGGGCCACAACCTGCACCTGGTGGTCCTCGGCGGCGCGTACTTCCTCATCAGTGTGGTCCTGTGGGTGGCGAAGTACGTCGCCTACCAGACCGTCGTGTTCCGGACGCCGGCCATCGGCCAGGCCGAACCCACGGTCGCGGGCCAGGCGGTCGCCGCCCCCGTCCCGGTCGAGGTGATGGCGCCGGTGCACGACGCCCCCATGCCGAAGTCGGGCGCCGCGCGCATCGGTCAGGGTGCGCCGAGCGTCATCTCGTAGCGGGAGCGTCTAGGAGGTCCACGCGGACGCCGCTCGGCGCCGGAGAGGGCACTGTCGACCCCGACCCCGACCCCGACCCCGACCCCGACGGGCCTCGCCCGGCGCCGCGAGCCGGGGGAACGCCAGATGGTTCGACGGACGAACCATCTCGCTATTCTGTGGGAGTGCCCGCCGCGACCGAGCCGCCGTCGACGTCGAACCCTGCGCACCCGGCGTCGATCGACGCGGCGCGCGGCGTCGAGGCGGTCCGGGCGCTGGCCCGAGCCTCACGCCTCCTCGAGCGCGCCTCCGACGAGCTCAACCTGGCCCAGTACCGCGTGCTCGCCGCCGTCGCCTCGGGCGCCGAGCGCTCGTCGCGGATCGCCACGAGGTTGGCGATCGGCAAGCCGACGGTGAGCGCCATGGTGGAGTCCCTCCGCCAGCGTGGCCTGCTCGCGCGCACGGGGGTGGAAGGCGACCAACGGGTCGCCGCCCTGCACCTGACCCCAGACGGTGAGGCGGCGCTCGAGCGCGTCGAGGCGGCGATGATCCGGCGGCTCGGCGACGTGTGCGACCGGACGCCCGATCGCGAGCAGCTTCTCGAGTCGCTCGTGTGGATGGGCGCCGCAATCGACGAGCTGGCGGCCGAGCGCCACGCCCAGGGCGGCCGATGAGCGCCGAGGAGGAGACGCCGAAGGCGAAGGCGGGATGGGTCCGGCGGCTGTGGGGCTACATGCTCAGGCACCGGCGAGACGTGCTCCTATCCCTCGGCGCGGCGGTGCTCGGCAGCGCCTGCCAGGCGGTGGTGCCGATGATCGAGCGCCAGATCGTCGACGGGGTCATCCTGGCGCACACCTCGCCGCTGTGGCCGTGGCTGGTGCTGCTGATCGCCCTGGCAGTGGCGGCGCTCGGGTTCGCGTACATCCGGCGCTACCGGGGCGGCCGGGTGGCGCTCGCCGTGCAGTACGACCTGCGGAACGCCATGCACGACCACCTGCAGTCGATGGACTTCGACAACCTCGACCGGATGCCCACCGGTCAGCTCGTCGCCCGGGCCAACTCCGACTCGACGCTGGTCCAGGGGTTACTCAGCTTCTTCCCGATCATGAGCGGCAACGTGCTCCTGATGCTGCTCTCGCTCGGCGTCATGATCTACCTGTCGCCGCTGCTGGCCATCGTGAGCCTCACCGTGGCCCCGGCGCTCCTGATCATCTCGTACCGCATGAGGTGGCGGATCTTCCCGGCGACCTGGGACGGCCAGCAGCGCGAGGGCGACGTGGCCCAGGTCGTCGACGAGGACGTGAACGGCGTGCGCGTCGTGAAGGCCTTCGGCCAGGAGCATCGCGAACTGGACCGCGTCGTCGACGCGTCCCGGACGCTCTACGGCTCCCAGATGCGGGCCGTCCGGCTTCAGTCGCGCTACCAGCCCCTGCTCGAGGCCGTGCCCGCCCTCGGTCAGGTGGCGCTCCTCGCCTTCGGCGGCTGGCTCGCCCTCCATCACGAGATCACCCTCGGGACCTTCCTGGCGTTCTCGACCTACCTCACCCAGCTGATGGCCCCGGCCCGCCAGCTCGCAGGTGTCCTCACGATCGGTCAGCAGGCCCGGGCCGGGGTCGAGCGCATCTTCCAGCTCCTCGATCTCCGGCCCGCCATCGCCGACGCGCCGGATGCCGAAGACCTCCCCAAGCTCGCCGGCGAGGTCGTCTTCTCCGACGTGCACTTCGCGTACGGCAAGGGACATCCGGTCCTCCAGGGCTTCGACCTGCGCATCGCCCCCGGCGAGCGCGTGGCCATCGTCGGCCCGAGCGGCAGCGGCAAGTCGACCGCCGCGATGCTCGTCTCGCGCTTCTACGATCCCGACCGCGGCGCGGTGCTGGTCGACGGGCACGACGTGCGCGCCGTGTCGCTGCGCTCGCTGCGCCGCCAGGTCGGTGTGGTGTTCGAGGAGAGCTTCCTCTTCTCCGACACGGTGCGCTCCAACATCGCCTACGGGCGGCCCGAGGCGACCGACGCCGAGGTCGAGGCTGCGGCTCGGGCCGCCGAGGCGCACGAGTTCATCGAGCGCCTCCCCCGCGGCTACGACACCGTCGTCGGCGAACGCGGCCTGACCCTCTCGGGTGGGCAGCGCCAGCGCATCGCGCTCGCCCGCGCCATCCTCTACGACCCGCGCATCCTGATCCTCGACGATGCGACGAGCGCCGTCGACGCCAGGATCGAGGAGTCCATCCACGACGCATTGCGGGGGATCCTGGCCGGCAGGACGACACTGCTGATCGCCCATCGCCGCTCGACGCTCCACCTGGCCGACCGGATCGTCGTCATGGAGCGCGGACGGGTGGTCGAGCAAGGAACGCACGACGAGCTGCTCGCGCGCAGCGCCATCTACCGGACCCTGCTCTCCGGACTCGAGGAGGAGCAGGCCGAGCAGATCGGCGACCGGATCGAGGCGCTCGCGAGCATCGCGGCGCTCGCCGGGCAGGACGGCACCACGGAGTCGGCATGGAACCGGGACACCCAGGCCGGCATCGCCGGCCGGTTCGCCAGCCGCTCCATCGGCGCGCCGAGCATCGGACCCGGGCTCGGCGGAGGCGGCGGAGGGTGGCGCCTCAACCTTGCTCCGACCCCTGAGCTCCTCGCCCGAGTGGCAGCCCTGCGGCCCGTCCGCGACTTCCCCACCGTCGACGTCGCCAAGGAGTCCCGACACGACCGGGGCTTCAACCTCGGACGCCTGCTGAAGGAGTTCCGCAAGCCGCTCCTCATCGGGCTGGTCCTGGTGATCCTCGACGCGTTGGCGTCGCTGTCGGGCCCGATCCTGGTGAAGACCGGTATCGACAGCGGCGTGTCGAAGGGCTCCCTGGCCGTGCTGTTCGCGGCGTCGGCCGTCTACCTGGTCATCACCCTGGCCGACCTGATCGACGAGATCGGCGAGACCTTCGTCACCGGCCGGGCCGCCCAACGGATCATGCTGTCGCTGCGGATCCGGATCTGGGCACAGCTGCAGCGCCTTTCGCTCGACTACTACGAGCGGGAGATGGCTGGTCGGATCATGACCCGCATGACCACCGACGTCGACCAGTTCGAGTCGCTGATCGAGAACGGTCTCCTCTCCGCGCTGGTCTCGATCGTCACCTTCGTCGGCGTCGGGGCCGCGCTGGTGCTGATCAACACCGAGCTCGGCCTGTGCACGCTCTCGATCGTGGTGCCGCTGGCGGTCGCCACGGTGATCTTCCGCCGCAAGGCGGCGCGCCTCTACGACCTCGCGCGCGAACGGATCGCCATCGTCAACGCGGACTTCCAGGAGAGCCTGTCGGGCGTGCGCGAGGCGCAGGCCTTCGTCCACGAGCGCGAGACCAAGCAGCGCTTCCACCGTCTAGGCCATGACTACCTGGAGTCCCGGCTCGCCGCCCAGCGCCTCGTCGCCACCTACTTCCCCTTCGTCCAGTTCCTCTCGTCGGGAGCCGACGCCATCGTGCTCGGCGTCGGCGCCGGACTGATCGCCACCGGCCACCTCGCCTCGGGAGCGCTGATCGCGTTCATCCTCTACATCGACCTGTTCTTCTCCCCGATCCAGCAGCTGTCGCAGGTCTTCGACTCCTGGCAGCAGACGCGGGTCTCGGTCGGTCGCATCTCCGAGCTGATGCAGCTCGAGTCGCGAACACCGGAGGCCGACGGCGCCATGGAGCCCGGACGTCTGAGCGGCGAGATCGAGCTCGACAACGTCCGCTTCTCCTATCCCACGGTCGTGAGCAGGCCGGGCCTGGACGGCGCCCGCGCGGCCGAACGGCGCGGCCCGGCCGATCCCCGCAACATGCAGGCGACCGACGCTCTGCACACCAAGCCTCCCGAGGCGCTGCGCGGCATCGACCTGCTGATCGAGCCCGGAGAGACGGTGGCGCTCGTCGGCGAGACCGGCGCGGGCAAGTCGACGGTCGTGAAGCTGCTGGCCCGCTTCTACGATCCCGACGAGGGGAGCGTGCGCGTCGATGGTCACGATCTGCGGGCGCTCGACCTCCGGTCGTTCCGCCGCCAGCTCGGCTACGTGCCGCAGGAGGCGTTCCTGTTCTCCGGGACGATCCGGGACAACATCGCCTACGGGCGGCCCGAGTCGGCCGACGCGGAGGTGGAGGCGGCGGCCCGTGCCGTCGGCGCGCACGACTTCATCGCCGAGCTGCCCGGTGGGTACCTGCACGAGCTGTCCGAGCGGGGCAGGTCACTCTCGGCGGGTCAGCGCCAGCTGATCGCGCTGGCCCGCGCCGAGCTCGTCGACCCCGCGGTCTTGTTGCTCGACGAAGCCACGTCCAACCTCGACCTGGCGACAGAGGCCCGCGTGGCCGCGGCCATGCAACAGGTCTCCCGCGGACGGACGACGGTCGTCATCGCCCACCGGCTCCAGACGGCCCGGGCGGCCGACCGGATCGTCGTCCTGCACGGGGGCCGGATCGCTGAGGTGGGCACGCACGAGGACCTGCTGGCGCGAGGTGGCCGGTACGCGTCGATGTGGGAGGCGTTCGAAATGGTCGGCCAGCGAGCGTCGACGGTGGCCTGATCCCGCTTCGGCTCCTCGTCGGAGCTTCTCCAACGCGCATGGTCTTGAGGAGCTCGATGATCTGCCGGCCTATCGGCGCTCGTTCGTCCGCTTCGGCGCGTAAACAGCGGGCCGATCACCGACCTGCCAACGTGCGCACGATGCCGACCCTCGCGTCTCGCCGAGGATCAACGGCATGGGGCACCAGCTCGGTCGCCGGTGACCTCGCCGTCAACCAGGTCCAGGCAACGTCCACCGAGATCCGTGGCGTGACGCTGGGCAATCGGCTGGCGGGAGACAACGACGGCTCACTTCCGCTCACGCCGCCGACAAGCGCGCCGAGTAGATCGAGTATCCGTCGATGTGACGGGCGACGGCCGTGGCCGTGACCGTGGCGGCCATCATCGGGACCATGACATCAAAGCCGCTGTGGGTGAGCTCAAGGACGAGCGCGAGAGCGGTGAGCGGTGCCTGCATCGACGCTCCGAGCATGGCGACCGCCCCCACCATCGCAAATGCGCCGGCTGGCGACCCCGGCCATGCGAGCGACCATGCCGAGCCGAGGAGTCCGCCGAGCACTGCGCCCGTGCTCAAGGTGGGCGTGACCAGACCACCGGACGCTCCGCTCCCGAGGCAGAGCGCGGTGACGAGCGGCTTCAGGATGAACAGCGCGAAGAGCAGCGCGAACCCCCCTTCGCCGAGGAAGGCTGAGTGCGCCATGTCCTTCCCATTGCCGAACAGCTGCGGGTATTCGATGCCAATGAGTCCGAGCATGAACAGCGCGAGCGGGAGGGAGACGAGGATGCGGCCGCCCGTCACACGGTGGTGCGAGACCCAGCCGATGAGCCGGATATAGCCCGAACAGACGAGGCCGATGACCGGGCCGACGAGTAGCGCCCAGACGAGGATCGACGTCGTGAAGTGGTAGCTCGGGATGTCGAGGTAGGTTGCGCGGTCCGGAAGGTAGAGCCAAGCGGTCGCGGTCGCGATCCATGAGCAGGCGATCGCCGGCAGGATCACGGGCAGTGCGAGGCTCCCGCAGAGGATCTCGGCGGTGAACAGCGCGCCGGCGAGCGGCACGTTGTAGACCGCGGCGAGGCCCGCTCCCCCGCCGCAGGCGACGAGGAGCCGACGCTGCGCCGGCGAGAGCCGGGCCCAGCTCGCGAGCACGCTTCCCGATGCACCGCCCATGAGCTTCGGAGCCGCCTCACGTCCGATGGAGGCGCCCATGCCGATGACGACCTCCGAGATCACCGAGGTCAACAGGCTCCGGCGGAACGAGAGGCGTCCGTCGCCGCTCCACACCGCGTCGTCGATCTCGGATCGTTCGCCTTTCATGAAGTGGCGCACGAGATACCACGCGACGCCGCCGAAGGCCCCGGCGATGACCAGCGACAGCACGCGGCGCGTCTTGGAGGCGTGCTCCACCGCTGCCTGCAGGCTGCCCGTGTGGTAGGCGAAGGCGAGGTGCTGCATCCCGAACAGGATCACCATGAGCAGATCGCCGAACAGCCCTGTCACGACGCCGGTGAGGACGACCACGACCCAGAACGTGGGCGTGAGCGCCGCCTCGCCGTCTCCGGTGACGTTCGGCTGCTCCGTCGCGCCTCGCCCGGACGGGATCCGCCGTTTGATCAGGGGCGGTGGGACGCGCACGCGTTCGCTGACAACCTCGTCCCGGCGCTGACGGCGACGCCGCGGTGACCTGTCCGTCACTGGCTTGGCCCCGTCCCCAGCACACCGCCGCAGCGGAACGAACCGCCGGTGAACATCCCCGCGAGTGCATCCCCGTCGCTCACGAGGTCGGCGACGCCACCGTCGGGGTGGTCCGGTGTGGCGACGATGCGGATGCGGAGACGCCCTGCGGCGAGCCCCTCCGCGTCAGCGACGCTGCGCCGATCGAACGCGACGACCCCGGCGGCGGCGACGTCGCGAGCACCGGTGCGCTCGGCGAGGACCAGACCCCGAGCGACGTGATCGTCGTGGAGCTGGGTCCCAAGGACGAGCAGGCGCTCGAGACCGAGCTTCGCGAGCAGGGACTCGATCCTGTCGATGTCGGGCCGTGGCTCAACGACAGCGGCGTAGCACTCGTCGTGGGCGATGTGGCTGCGATCGCCGAGCTCCTTTTCGTCGATGGTCTCGACGCTGACCACGCTCGCCTCCTCTCGCTCGAGCGCATCGTACCAATGTTGGTACGATTGTGACCGCAGCCCCATCTCCGAGGCAGCGCTCGAGATCGAGGAACCATGCAGAGCACACTCCGCCAACCGATCACCTCGCTCGAACGCGACAGTCCGGTACCGCTATGGGCCCAGCTGCGAGACGACCTCCGGCGGCGCGCAGCCGCCGGAGAGTTCGAGGGCGCGTTCCCGAGCGAGATGGCCCTCGTCGAGCAGTACTCGGTCAGCCGGAACACGGTCCGTGACGCGCTCCGTCGGCTACGAGCGGACGGCATCGTCGTCGCCGGACGCGGCCGGCGGCCTCGCCTCGGAACAGAGGTGGAGATCGCGCAGCCGCTCGGGGCGCTCTACAGCTTGTACGACTCGGTCGAGGCCGCCGGTCTCGAGCAGCGGAGCGTCGTGCGGGCGCTCGACCTGCGCTGCGATGTCGAGGCAGCACGGCACCTCGCGCTTGCCGATTCGGCGTCACTGCTCTACCTCGAGCGCCTGCGCCTGGCGGGCGGCGAGCCCCTTGCCATAGACCGGGCCTGGTTCCCCGCGGCACTCGCCGAGCCGCTCCTCGGGGCCGACTTCACCCACACCGGCTTCTACGACGAACTTGCCAGCCGCACGGGCATCTACCTCACCGGCGGTCACGAGCACTTCCATGCCGTCGTGCCGAGCCGGGCCGAGCGAGCACTGCTCCGACTCGGCGCAGGGGCCGCGGCGTTCGCGATCGATCGGCTCGGAGTGGTCCGCGGCCTCCCGGTCGAGTGGCGTCACACGCTGGTGCGCGGCGACCGCTTCAGCGTCGTCGCAGAGTTCTCTGCAGGTGCGGGGTACCGCCTCGACATCAGCGCGCCGTCATCGCGTTAGCGGACGGGGCGGCACTCGTGGTCGGGGGGCCTGGGCCGACCACCTTCGCTGCTGGCGGTCTCCGGCTGTCACACGTCGTGTCCGGGAGCACGCCGCTAGCTTGAGAACACGAGCGCGCCACCGGTGAAGATAGCCGGCATCATCCGTCGACGCTCCTAGCCCCACAATCGGCAACGCTCGCTTCGTTGGCCTCGCGCGGCCCGCGGATCGGCGCCATCGGATGCCGATCGGTGGGTGGTAGCGGGATGCTCGGCAGGGATGCCGCGGGGAGTCCGCTTACTGCCAGCCATGAGGACGTTGGCGGAGCTCAAGCCGACGAACCGAATGGCCAGGGCGTCCCGCAGAACTCCTGCCCGCGAGGAATAGCGCTCCACCGGCGGCGACCCGCGCGATCCGTCCTGTACCTGTTCCCATGAAGTGCACGAGTCGCATCAGAGGTCCCGCTTTGGTCGCCCGGTCTCTCGACTGATCCCTCTATGGGTATCTATCCGTCACCAATGGCGCAAGACATTCCGTTCTCGGCACGGCTATCGCGGGCGGCTGTCTCGTGCCTGACCAGCGAGCCGGCTCCACACCGTCCACTGCTTGGCTGCCGGCTTCTCGCTGGCGCACCGACACCGCTCGGTGGGCGGCACATGACCGAGCACCTGCTCGACGTGGGCGCCGCATCCTCTCCACGACGGCCGGCCGCACTTCCTGCACACCACGGCTCTACACATACCCCATAGGGTATCATTCACATCGCGGGCGGCAAGAGCGGCACACGAGCACCTGGCCGACATTCACAGCGCGAGCGCCGAGCGGACTGCCGTGTACGTCGCGACCACGACGAGCAGGGCGACGAACCAGCGCACGAGCACCGCCGCGTCGAGCCGCCCGGCGACTCGAAAGCCCACTACAGCCCCGGCGAGCGCGGCGATGGTGAAGGGGAGAGCAACCGACCAGTCGATGCCGACCGCGCCGACACGTGCCGCGAGAGCGACGGCGGAGTTCACCGCGATCACGAGCAGCGACGTGCCGACGGCGACCGGCATTTCGAGCCCGAGCACGAGGACGAGCGCCGGCACGATGACGAAGCCGCCGCCCACTCCGAACAGCCCGGTCAGAAAGCCGACGCCCGTACCGGCCGCTGCGACCTTCGCTGCCAGCGCGAGGTCGGGTCGCCTCGACACCGACGTGCCGACCACGTCGCGGTCGCTGGGTGCGCCGGCCTCGGTGGACACACTCGCCGTCCTCACTCGCCGGCCACCGCTCCACATGCGCCAAGCGGCGAGGTACATGAGGCCGGAGAAGCCGAGGAGGAGCACGTCGGGGTCGACGAGGCGGTTCAGTTGGGTGCCGAGGAGCGACCCGCCGACGCCCACTGCGCCGAATAGCAGCCCCGCGCGGACGCGAACGTGCCCGGCGCGCCAGTGCGCCACCATGCCCGCGAGAGCTGAGGCGCCGACGACGAGCAGCGAGCTCGAGGTGGCCGACTTCGCCCCCTGACCTGCGACGTAGACAAGCGCCGGCACGGCGAGGATCGAGCCTCCGCCGCCGAGCGCGCCGAGCGAGACCCCGATGAGAAAGCCCAGCGGCGAGGCGATCAGCGCTCTCATGCGGCCTGAGCCCCTTCCCGTCTGGAACGGATACCCATGGGGGTATAGTATCGTTCGAAACCGGCTCACCGGGTGCGGCAGCGCCGGCTCCGACCGCAGAGACCGAGGAGACACCCAATGTACCGAGACTTGTCCGCCGAAGAGCTCGCCGCACGCCTCGGAACGAACGACGTGCCGCTCGTGCTCGATGTCCGAGAGCGCGACGAGTTCGCCACATGGTCGATCCCCGGTGCGCTGAACATCCCCATCGGCGAACTCGAGGCGAAGATCGGCGAACTCCCGCACGGACGCGAGGTCGTGACGGTATGTGCCTCGGGCAACCGGTCGTCCGCGGCCGCGGCCGCACTGGCACGCGCCGGCTGGCACGTGGCAAACCTCGCCGGGGGCATGCCGGCATGGGGCGCCGTCTACGACTCGGTGACACTCGAGCTCGCTGGGGTGACGGTCGTCCAGGTCCGCCGGCGGGGCAAGGGCTGCCTCTCCTACCTCATTGGCGCAGATGGCGAGGCCTTCGTCATCGATCCGTCGCTCGCGCTCGACCTCTACCGCGAGCTCGCCGCCGAGCACGAATGGCGCATCGCCCGGGTGTTCGACACGCACCTGCATGCGGACCACGTGAGCGGTGCCCGTGCACTCGCGGAGGCGGTGGGAGCGTCACTGCATCTCAACCCGGCCGACGACTTCGCCTTCGCCTACGAACGACTTGCTGACGGCGACCGTTTCGAGCTGTCGGGTGGGGAGCATTTCGGGGTCGCCGCGCTGCACACGCCGGGCCACACCCGGGGCTCGACGGTGTACTTCGTCGCCGATCGGGCGGTGCTCACCGGCGACACGCTCTTGGTCGACGGCGTTGGGCGCCCCGACCTCGCCGAGCGGGCGGTGGAGTTCGCTCGCAACCTCTACCACTCCCTCAAGGAGAAGGTGCTCGTGCTGCCCGAGGACGCGCTCGTGCTGCCAGCGCACTACGGCGACGCCGTCGTAGTCCGGCCGGACGAGCCCGTCGGAGCGCGCCTCGCTACGCTGCGGAGCCAGCTCGCTCCGCTGTCGCTGCCCGAGGAGGAATTCGTCGCCTGGGCGACCGAGCGCTCGACACCGCGGCCCCCGAACTACGCCGCGATCATCCGGGCGAACGCCGCAGGCTCCGAGCTGCCGCCGTCGGTGCTGAGCAGGCTCGAGCTCGGCCCGAACCGCTGCTCGGCATGAGCTGCATCGCGAGCTGGATCGATAACGGGGAAGAACTGAAGAGCATGGAGAGGATTGGCGATGGAGCTGCCTGACGAGGTGGTAGAGGATGCGCGCAGACGGCTGCATCGCGTGGCCGGGCAGGTGGAGGCGGTCGAGCGGATGCTCGTCGACAAGCGCGAGTGCCGCGAGGTCGTGACCCAGATCTCGGCGGCGACCAAGGCGCTCGAGCAGGTCGGCTTCAAGATCCTCGCCGCCGGGCTCACCTACTGCGTCGAGCACCCGGAGCAGGCCGCCGCGGAGGGCTACCCGCTCGAGGAGGTACAGCGCATGTTCATGAAGTTGGCGTAGGAGGGCCAGATGGACGCGATCGACACCACCGTCGCGCTGCCGATGGACGAGGCGGAGGTCGCGGTGCGCGAGGCGCTTTCCGCCCAGGGCTTCGGCGTGCTCACCGAGATCGACGTTGCTGCGACGCTCAGACAAAGGCTCGGGGTGGACCGCCAGCCGCTCGAGATCCTGGGCGCTTGCAACCCGAGCCTTGCCCATCGGGCGCTCGAGCTCGACCCCTCGGTCAGCCTCGTGCTCCCGTGCAACGTCGTACTCGAGCCGGCGAGCAACGGCACCCGGGTGGCGATCGCCGATCCGAGATCCCTCATGCCAGGTCCGGCGCTCGCCGAGCTCGCTGCCGAGGCCGTCGCGCGGCTGACCGCCGCCATCGACGCGCTGTCGGGGATCTGAACGTGGGCGACCTGCGGCGGCAGGATGGGCAGCGCGTGGAGGACCGGCCATCCCTGGCGCGGCGGACGACCGGCCTGCCGCCTGCCGGGTCGGTGCTCGCAGTCTGCGCCCATCCCGACGACGAGAGCTTCGGCCTCGGCGCGGCGCTCGTCGCCTTCGGTGCAGCCGGTGCCGTGATGACCGTGCTGAGCCTCACCCGGGGCGAGGCCTCGACGCTTGGAACAGGACCTGGCGAGCTCGGACTGGTGCGACACGCCGAGTTCACCGCGGCCGGCCGGGTGCTCGGAGTGCGCCGCGTCGTGCTCTTCGACCACGCGGACGGCGGGCTGAGCGACATCCCGCTCGAGGTCCTCGTGCGCGACATCAACGGACTCGTGGAGGACGCGCGCCCCGACCTGCTCCTCGTGTTCGACCAGTCAGGCGTCACAGGGCACCCTGACCACCGGCGCGCCACCGAGGCGGCGGTCTCGACCGCCGAGATCCTCGACCTCCCTGTGCTCGCTTGGACGATCCCTCACGAAGTCGCCGCCCAGTTGAACAGCGAGTTCGGCGCCTCGTTCGTGGGGCGGCCAGCCGCCGAGGTCGACGTGGAGGTCGTCATCGACCGCACGGTGCAACGCGAGGCGATCGCCTGTCACGAAAGCCAGTCGCTCGACAACCCCGTCCTGTGGCGGCGCCTCGAGCTCGAGGGTGACGTCGAGCGTTTCTGCTGGCTGCGCGGCCACGGGAGCGAGCCACGGTCTGAGAGTTCCGGGGCGGACCACGCGACCCCAGCCGGGCGAGAGAGAGGACGCTGATGGGACCCGAGGACTGGGACGAGCGCTACGCCGGTGACGAGCTGCTCTGGCGGGCGGAGCCGAACCGCTTCGTGGTCGCCGAGACCGAGGACCTCGAGCCCGGACGGGCGCTCGATTTCGCGTGCGGCGAGGGGCGGAATGCCGTTTGGCTCGCCGAAAAGGGCTGGACGGCGACGGGCGTCGACTTCTCGCAGGTCGGTCTCGCCAAGGCGCGACGCCTCGCCGACGAGCGCGGCGTCGTAGTCGAGTGGATAGCGGCCGATGTGCGTGAGTGGCAGGCACCGGACTCGTTCGACCTCGTCGTAGTCCTCTACCTCCACCTTCCGCTCGACGAGCGCCGCCGCGCCCATCGCAACGCCGCGCGGTCGCTGGCCGTCGGTGGCACGTTGCTCGTCGTCGGCCACGATCTCGCGAACCTCGCCAAGGGGATCGGCGGCCCCCGGGATCCGGCAGTGCTCTTCACACCCGCCGATGTGGTCGATGACCTCGCCGGACTCGAAGTCGCGTTCGACGTCGAGCACGCTGAAAGCGTGCGGCGACCCGTCACGACCGACCACGGCGAAGTCGACGCGATCGACGCGCTCGTCCGCGCCGTGCGCAGCTCCTGAACGAACGCTGGGATCATCGGCCAGTCTCCTGACGTGACCCTGGTGGCAGGGTGATTCCCTGGGCCACGGCACCGCGCTGAGCGCCGGGCTGCGTGAGCCGACTCGGTCGCTCCGCCACGGGGCACCCGAGATCTGGGCCGGCTCGGCACGCTGCACGACGCCGCGCCGAGCGACGGGAAGCTTCCCGCGGGCAAACGGACCTCGTGGCGCTCGCCGTCTTCGTCGTCAAACAGTGCGGCGGCGGCATCGCTCAGCGCGCGAAGGCAGCCGCCAGCCGGGGCGCGATGCCCGAAGCGGTCGCCGAGGCTCCCGGCCTCGAACCTCATCGCGATCCGGGTGGGCCACCTGGCGCAGTCCGGTTGTGCCGATGGTCACGGATCGGATCAGATGCCCCGAGCCCTCACGCGGTCGCTCGCGCGCGCTCCTGCTCGACGCCCGCGACCCGCGGCGCATGGCCCAGGCGCTTCTCCAGGTCAAGGACTAGCTCGGTGGTCTTGAGCACGGTGTCCGGATTGAGGCTCATCGAGTCGATACCGAGCTCGACGAGGTACTCCGCCATCTCGGGATAGTCGGAAGGTGCTTGCCCGCAGAGCCCCGAGTGGATGCCGTTGCGCCGGCAACCCTCGACGGCGAGGCGGATCATCTCCTTCACGCCTTCGTCGCGCTCGTCGTAGTCGAAGGCGACGATCTCGCTGTCGCGGTCCACGCCCAGCGTGAGCTGGGTGAGGTCGTTCGAGCCGATCGAGAAGCCGTCGAAGTACCGGCTGAACTGGTCGATGAGGATGACGTTGTTCGGGATCTCGCACATCGCGTAGATCTCGAGCCCATTCTCCCCGCGGCGCAGGCCGAGCTCGGCCATCCGAGCAAGCACCTGCTCGGCCTCGGCGACGCGACGCACGAAGGGGAGCATCAGGACGACGTTCACCAGGCCCATGTCCTCACGCACCCGCTTCATCGCCTGGCATTCGAGCGCGAAGCCCTCCGCGTAGGCCGGGTGCGCATAGCGCGACGCACCGCGGAAGCCGAGCATCGGATTGCTCTCTTCGGGCTCGAAGGCGGCCCCGCCGACCAGGCTCGCGTACTCGTTCGTCTTAAAGTCCGACATGCGCACAACGACGGGCTTCGGCCAGAAGGCGGCGGCGATGGTGCCGATCCCCTCGGACAGGCGTTCGACGAAGAAACTGGCGCCATCGCGGTACCCGCGAATGAGCCGGGCGAGCACCTCGCGATCCTTCGGATCGGAGACCTTCTCAGGGTGCAAGAGGGCGAGCGGGTGGGCCCTGATCGACTCGCTGATGATGAACTCCATGCGGGCGAGCCCCACGCCGTCGTTCGGGAGGAATGACGTCTTGAACGCGAGATCCGGATTGCCGAGGTTGATCATGATCTCGGTCGCCGGGCGCGCCATGCCCGCCACTTCGGTCCGCTCGACGTGGAAGCCCACCTCGCCCCGGTAGATGCGCCCGGTGTCCCCCTCGGCACACGAGACGGTCACCATCTGGCCGTTCGCCACCGCGGTCGTGGCGTCTCCCGCTCCGACGACGGCCGGTATGCCCAGCTCCCGGGCGATGATCGCCGCGTGGCAGGTACGTCCGCCCCGGTTGGTCACGATGGCCGCGGCGGTCTTCATCACCGGTTCCCAGTCTGGGGTGGTGGTGTCGGCCACCAGCACCTCGCCTGGCCTGAACTCCGCTAGATGGGTGAGATTCTCGAGCACATGCACGGCGCCAGAGGCGATCTTCTCGCCGACGGAGCGGCCTTCGATCAGCACCTCGCCGCTGCCCTCGAGGGTGTAGGTCTCGAGGGTCGTCGGCTTACGTTGCGAGGCCACCGTCTCGGGCCGGGCTTGCACGACGTAGAGCTGGCTGTCGATTCCATCCTTCGCCCACTCCATGTCCATCGGCCGTCCGTAGTGGCGCTCGATCGTGATCGCGCTCTGGGCGAGCTCGAGGACGTCCTCGTCATTGAGGCAGAACCGCTCGCGGTCGACCCTCGGCGCCGGGATGTTGCGCGTGGTCTGCTTCGTCTCACCCTCGACGAAGACCATCTTCACGGCCTTGTCTCCAAGCAGGCGGCGCAGCACCGCGCGGTGGCCCTTCTCGAACGTGGGCTTGTGGACGTAGTACTCGTCGGGGTCGACCGCGCCCTGCACGACGTTCTCGCCGAGACCGTAGGCACCGGTGATGAACACGACGTCACGAAACCCCGACTCGGTGTCGAGCGAGAACATCACGCCCGAAGAGGCGAGGTCGGAGCGCACCATCTTCATCACACCGATCGATAGGGCCACCTTGAAGTGGTCGAAGCCTTGGTCGACGCGGTAGTGGATCGCGCGGTCGGTAAACAGGCTCGCGAAGCAGCGACGGCACGCGTCGAGCAGGCTCTCGTCGCCCTTGATGTTGAGGTACGTGTCCTGCTGGCCGGCAAAGCTCGCCGTCGGCAGGTCCTCAGCCGTGGCAGAGGACCTCACCGCCAGGCTTACCTCTTCGCCGTACTGCTCCCGAAGCTGCCGGTACCCCGCAAGGATCTCGGTCGCGAGGTCCTTCGGCAGCTCGGCGCCGTAGATGACCTCCCTGGCGCGCTTGGCGCAACGTCCCAGGTCCACGACATCGGTCGGATCGAGGTCGTCAAGCGCGGCGTGCAGCGGCCCCCACGCGTCCGCCTCGTCGAGCATGTGGCGATAGCCCTCGGCGGTGATAGCGAAGCCGTTCGGAACACGAACGCCCTTGGTGGACAACTTCCGGTACATCTCGCCGAGCGAGGCGTTCTTGCCACCAACGAGCGGGACGTCTTCGATCCCGAACTCCTCGAAGAAACGGACATAGTTGAACTTGGTCATCATCGCTCCTCGTGTAGCTTGTCGAGCAGACGGGTGGCCTCGAGCCCCCGCCAGGTGTCGTGCAAGGTCGAAATTGCAGCGTGGCGTGCCCCGAGGCCGCCGTCGGCGCGCTGCATCAGCGCCAGGTTCTCGCCGACAGCGCCGGGGTAGCTCAGCTCGAGTCCGAGGACGTCCGCGAGCTCGAGCCCTCCCCACAGCGCACCGACCGACGTCGCTCCAGCATCCGGACTGAGCCGCAAGCCGAGGACCCCGTCCTCATTACGCCGTAGGAACTGCTCGGCGGCGCCTCGGTCACGCCCGGACAACTCAGTGGGTGCCCCGATCAGCATGGCGACGGCCGTGGTCTCGAGGTCAGCGCCAGGACGCGCCCAGCCCCCGAGGGGGTCGCGCGCTTCGTCGAGCAGCTTGGAGAAGCGGTCGCGCCCGGTGAACCTCGGCGCCAATTCGCTCAGCCGTACCGATTCGAAGAGATGGAGGGCGTCGCTCAGCGCTCCACGCCAATCGCGATCACGCCGCCGACCGAGGAGCGCGTGCTCACGGCTGGACAGCCACTCGCTGAACGAGCGGACGGGCGCGATGCCGAGCACGGCAAGCGCGCGTAGCGCAGCCCACCCAATCGTGAGGGTCGGATACCCGCCATCTGCGGCTTGTAACGAGCGCAACCAGCGACCGGTGACGTTGGGCCGAGGCGCGGCAATGTCAAGGAGGCGAAGGGACTCGAGAGCAGCCAGGGTGTCGGGCGCATTGGGCTCTTCGACGCTCCACTGTGGGGTGCGGTAGAAGGAGTATCCCCCTGCGGGTGTCAACCGGCCGAGCACGTAGCGTCCTGCTGCATCGCGGTCGAGACCGACTGTCACGAGGCAGCTCACGGTCCTAAGCCGGCCCGTACGGCAACTGGTCGCCGGCCTCGATCTCGATCAGCCGGTTGTACTTCGCCACGCGCTCACCCCGGGCAGGCGCCCCGCTCTTGATCTGCCCGCACCCGGTTCCGACCGCGAGATCGGCGATGAAGCTGTCCTCGGTCTCGCCCGAGCGGTGCGAGACCATCTGCGACCAGCCGGCCTCTCGGCAGATCCGCATCGCTTCGAGCGTCTCGCTGACGGTGCCGATCTGGTTGAGCTTGATCAGCGCGGCGTTCGCGGCGCCGCGTGCCACGGCCTCGGTGATGATCGCCGGGTTAGTGACGAGGAGGTCATCTCCCACGATCTGGACCTTGTCGCCGATGCGAGCCGTGAGACGCTCCCAGCCCTCCCAGTCCCCCTCGGCGAGCCCGTCCTCGAGGCTCCACACCGGATAGGCATCGACGATCTCTGCGTAGCGAGCGATCATGTCACTGCTCGACAGCCGCTCGCCGGCCACGTGGTAGGCGCCGTCGCCGTAGAACTCGCTAGCAGCCGGGTCGAGGGCGATCGCGACGCCCTCCCGGCCGGGGCGGTAGCCGGCGGTCTCGATGGCGAGGACGAGCAGACCCAGGACGTCCTCGGGGCGGTCGACCTCGGGAGCAAAGCCGCCCTCGTCGCCGAGGCCGGTGGCGAGACCCTTGTCGGCGAGCAGGCGCCGCAGCGCGCCATAGACCTCTGCTCCGGCGCGGACGGCCTCTGTGAGCGTCGGCGCGCCGAGCGGGGCGAGCATGAACTCTTGGAAGTCGAGGTTGTTCGGTGCGTGCACACCACCGTTCACCACGTTGAAGTGGGGAACGGGAAGGCGCGGTGCCACCCCGGATGGGCAGAGGAAGCGCCAGAGCTCGCGACCGGAGGCCGTCGCATCCGCCCTGGCTGCGGCCATCGACACGCCGACGATGGCGTTGGCGCCGAGCCTCCCCTTTGTCGCGGTCCCGTCGAGGGCGATGAGGGCGGCGTCGAGCTCACCCAGATCCGCAAAGGCGCGCCCGACGAGCGCGTCGGCGATCTCGGTGTTCACGTTCCGCACCGCATTGAGCACACCCGACCCGGCGAAGCGGCGAGGATCTCCGTCACGCAGCTCGACCGCCTCGCGAGAGCCGGTCGAGGCGCCCGACGGCACGCCGGCCCGTGCACTCGTCCCATCGGCCAAGGTCACGGTCACCGCGAGCGTCGGCCGGCAGCGGGAGTCAAGAATCTCGAGCGCGTTCAGCCCCGCCAGGGTCAACGTCATCGGGGTCCTCCTCGAAGTCCGTAACCCGAGCTTTGCGCCCGGCGGTGCCGTCTGCCAGGGCACAAAGTCACCGGCCGCGAAGCCCCCGCGCCTCCTACGGGGCATGACGAGGCGCGACTCGCGAGCCGCTCCTGGGGTGATGCCCCACTCGCGGACGAGGCCGAGATCGTCGCGCGCGGCCGGCGCACGCAGGCGAATCGACGGGCCCAGTAGGGCATTCACAAACACCTCGCGCAGTTCATTTCGCTCTACGAGCCGGACCTAGTGCCGCCGAGCGTTCTCAATAGCGTCGTCCTATGACCGACCCGGTCCAGACCTGTCACGACGTCATGCCGAGGCGCGGTCCGAACCATTGAAACGGTAACTCCCGAGCAGTACCGCCGAGTCGACACGGTCTGTCGAGCCCATCTATTTGGGGATTCGCGGGGTTGATCAGACCATTCGATTGTCGGTGACCATCATCCGCCAACCCCGACGATGTGGCGCCCATCAGAGGATGCGCAGGGGCTTACTTGCGTCCCCCGCTGAGAAAGCGATGCGCGAGCTGGACCGGCCGCCATCCGATCACCGACCAATCGTTAGCGGAGCCGTGACAGCCCCCAGAGAGACGCCGACCCGGCCTGCTCGGGCCATCGATCCGGCGGACTGGAGCGATCCCGCGCTCGTCGCCCGGTCGTTCTTCGGAAACACGTTCGGTCCTCGCAGGTACCTGACCCCTCGCTGGAGCGGGACGGTGCCGAAGCCGAAGTGCCGAGCATGTCTGAGGGTAGATTTACTGGCCGTGCCCACTGCCAAGCGGATCCTGGTGACCGGAGCCACCGGCAAGGTGGGCAAGGCCTTCATCGCGAGGGCCCTCAGCGGGGACGACGAGCGCCTCGGCGGTGCCGTCGTGCGCGCGCTCTGCCACAACCGGAAGCTAGACCCCGCCACCCGTCTCGAGGTGGTCTCCGGGTCGATCGAACGCCGCGAGGTCGCCGAGGAGTCGGTGCAGGGCGCGACCCACGTCCTGCACCTGGCGACGAGCAAAGAGACCCCGGACTCGATCATGGACGTGGCCATCAAGGGCATGTTCTGGCTGCTCGAAGCGTGCCGGACAAGCTCGACCTTCGAGCAGTTCATCCTCGTCGGCGGCGACGCTGGCGTCGGGCACTTCGTCTACCCGCACCCGATCCCGGTGACGGAGACCCAGCGCCACACTGCGTATCCGGGCTGCTACGCGCTCTCCAAGGTCCTCGAGGAGGTCATGCTCGAGCAGTACGGGATCCAGTACGGCCTGAACGGCTGCTGTCTTCGGGCACCGTGGATCATGGAGAAGGACGACTTCAAGTACGCCCTCTCGTTCGGTGAGGACGTGCTCGGCGGCCCCCGCTGGCGCGATCTCGTCGGCGCCGAGCGTGCCGACGCGTACGTTCAGGACGGGACCGTGCCGTGCATGCTTGACGAGGAGGGGCGGCCGATCAGGCGCAACTTCGTGCATGTCGACGACCTCGTCAGCGCGATCCTTGCGGCCCTTGGCGCCCCCGCGGCCCACCGCCAGACGTTCAACATCTCGATGGACGAGCCCGTCGACTACGGCGAGCTCGCGGCATACCTCGCGCGGTCCCGAGGGCTGCCGAGCGTGGACATCCGCACGCCCTACTTCTCGACATGGCTCGACAACACGAAGGCGAAGTTCCTCCTCGGCTGGCGCCCCGGATACGACATGGAGCGATTGACCGACGCGGCCTGGGAGTACCGGCGCTCGCCGGACGATCCTCGCGTCGTCTGGTACCCGGGCTGAGCCACGCCACGCCCGGCGGACCTGGGACAGCGGGGCGGTTCCCCTCGCTGACCGCTCGCGGGGCCGAGCAATCGAGCTCCCGGTCCGGCACTAGCTACATCGCGCTTGCACCGCTTTGTATGACAATCGTATAGTCGCCCTTGGGGGGCCACTCGGAAACGGCAGGGAGTGACTTCTCTTGGACAGGCCCGGCATCAGTCCGCTCTGAGAGGTGTTTGTATGTCAACTGGCAGGGCTCAGTCAGTTTGGTCGGTGAAGTACGGCGAGCGAGTCGTCCGCAAGAACGACGTGTTCCACGACTACGCGCAGTACGGACTACCCGACGGCGACTTGGACATGGATTACAGCTTCTGGGTCATCAAGGCAGCCGGCTCCGTCATCCTCATGGACACGGGCTATGACATCGCCGCACGAGACTGGCTCGGCGAGATCAGCGTCATGCCGACACCGGACGGGCTCAAGATGATCGATCTCGACCCGCTCGACGTCGACATGGTGATCACGAGTCACTTCCACTACGACCACATCGGCTACCTCGGTTTGTTCGAGCGCGCCCAGATCGTCTCCGGTCAGAGGGAGTACGAGTACTGGTTCGGTAAGCGCGAGGCCAACGCCCTCGAGGGGGAGTTCACGACCGAAGAGAACCTCGTTCCCGTCGAAAGGGCGAAGAACGAGGGGCGGCTGCGGCTCATCTCAGAGGAGACCGAGGTCTTTCCGGGGATCACCGTCTACCAGGTCGGCGGCCACTGCCCAGGCGAGCTGATCGCGCTCGTCGGGACCGAATCGGGTTCGCTGATCCTTGCCAGCGATGCCGCGCACTTCTACGAGCAGCTGGAGCACGAATGGCCGTTCTTCGCGTTCACCGATTTGAGTGAAATGCGCAATGCGCTGAGCTTCATTCTCAAGCTGTCCAAGGAGACCGGAGCGACCGTCATCCCTGGGCACGATGGCCGGACGCGAGCGAGGTTCCCCGCCGCGCCGGGTGCTGCCGGCGCGATTGCCACGGTCTTGGCCTAGGGAGCACGTCACCTTCCCACGTGCTGCAGGTGGACGATGTCAGAGGCCAGAGGGAAACGCTCCATGAACGGGTCGGAAGACGAATACCAGGTGACGATCGTGAAGTACGGAACGCGCTCCACCGTGCGAAGCGACGTCTACCTGAACTACCCGCTATACCACGAAGACGACGCGGCGATCGAGATGGACTACTTCTTCTGGGTCGCCCGCAGCCCACAACAGACCGTCGTCGTGGACACCGGGTTCTCGCCCCGCGGCGGAAAGACTCGCAACCGGACGCTGCTGGCGGACATCCCAGAGCTCTTTCGCCATTTCGGTGTCGACCCATCGGCGTCGCCGACCGTAGTCCTCACGCACGCCCACTACGACCACGCAGGCAACCTGGATCTCTTCCCATCGTCGCGCGTCGTGATGGCCGAGCGCGAGTTCTCGTTCTGGTCGAGTCGGCACGCACGGCGCGTCCTGTTCCGTCACTCGGTCGATGACGAAGGATTGGCCTACCTTCAAACGGTCCGTGACGAAGGACGGCTTGAGCTCTTCAGCGGCTCGACCGTCGTGGCTCCTGGCATCGAAGTCATCGAAGTGGGCGGACATACTCCCGGACAGTGCGTCGTGAAGGTTCCGACGGCTGACGGCGTCGCTCTCCTGGCCAGCGATGCCATGCACTACTACGAAGAGTACGAGCGAGACATGCTCTTCACATCGGTTGCCAGCCTCGTCGATATGTACGAGGGGTTCGACCGCATTCACGACATGATCGAAGCGGGTGAGGTCGACCATTTGGTGTCCGGCCATGATCCGAGCACACTGTCTCGGTTTACCCAAGCCAGCGGCGAGTACGGCTGCCTCGCAGCCACCATTGGACGGCTCGATGCCTGAGGCGCCTGAAAGGCGATCCATGAGCGAGCGGTTCACCGGGTCGGTCGCGGTCGTGACCGGCGCCGCCGGAGGGCTCGGCAAGGCGTCAGCCGAGCGCCTCGCGAGCGAAGGAGCGCACGTCGTCGCCGTCGACGTCAACGGATCGGCGTTACAGGCGGTGGTCGACTCCCTTCCCACCCGCTCGATCGCCGTCGCGGGTGACGTCGCCGACGAGTCGTCGGTCGATCGGTACATGCAGGCGGCCGCCGAAAGCTTCGGAAGGATAGACCTTTACCACCTCAACGCCGGCATCTTCGGAAGCTTCACGCCGCTCCCCGACCTGTCGGTCGAAGAGTTCGACCAGGTGATGAGGGTCAATGTTCGCGGGCAGTTCCTCGGGCTTCGCGCTGCGTTCCGCCAGTACCGGGCGCAGGGAACCGGCGGATCCATCGCCGTGACCGCATCGATCGCCAGCCTGACCGGCAGCGCCGATCTCTTCGCATATCAGACCTCGAAGCATGGCGTCGTGGGACTCGTCCACGGTGCGGCCATGTACGGAGGTCCCATGGGCATCCGGGTGAATGGCGTTGCGCCCGGGATCGTACCCACCGACCTCTTTGCAGCTGCCGCCTCCGCCACGGGCGGGAAGAACGACATGGTGCGGCGAGCGTCGACCACGCCGCTGCGTCGGGCCGGGACGCCACAGGAGATCGCCGGAGTGGTCGCGTTCCTCTTCAGCGCCGACGCCTCGTATATCACCGGCCAGATCGTGAGCGCCGATGGTGGCGCCACCATCGTCAACACGGTCCGGCCGTCGGGCGGCGCCGGCGCGTGGGACACCGAAGCAGTTGACCGTGCCACATACGGGGACTATGAGGAAATGAGCCGGCCATGACAATGACCCCTGTTGGATTCATCGGTCTCGGCAACATGGGCGGGCGCATGAGCAGGTGCATCGTTCGTGGTGGTGGTGCCGTGCTCGGGTACGACACCAACCCGGCCGTGATCGGCGATGCTGGCGCGGCGTCGGCATCCTCCATCGGCGCCCTCGTCGACGCCTGTGACCTCGTGCTGCTCTCTCTTCCGGACAGCAACGTTGTCGAAGCCGTCGTCCTCGGTTCCGACGGGGTCCTGGAGCACACCAGATCGGGCCAGGTCGTGATCGACCTGAGCACCGCCGCGCCCGAGTCAACGAGAAGGATCGGCTCGCTGCTCGCTGCGAAGGGCGCCGACTACCTCGACGCAGGCATCTCCGGCGGCGCCGCGGCTGCGGACACCGGAACGCTGACCCTCATGGTCGGTGGGGACGAGCGAGTGCTGGACAAGGTTCGCTCGACCTTGGACCACTTCTCGTCCAACGTCTTCTACGTCGGTCCTTCAGGTGCAGGGCACACGACGAAGCTGCTCAACAACTTCCTCAATGCCGTCTCCCTGGCCGCCACGGCGGAGGTGATGGTCGCAGGTAAGAAGGCCGGGCTCGACCTGGCCATCCTGCTCGAGGTGCTCAACAAGAGCTCTGGCGTGAACTTCGCCACGCTCAACCGGTTCCCGAAGATCATCACCGGTGACTACCTCAAGGGAGGCCTGACGAACACCCTCATGATGAAGGACGTCGTTCTCTATACCGAGATGGCGAGCCAGCTCGGTATCGCCAGCCTGAACTCCGCCGGTCCGCTCGCCAGCTTTGGGCTGGCCAAGGCGCTCGGCTATGCGGACGAGATCAGCAACACCGTTGTGGACGCCCTCGGCGACGTCTCCGGAGGAGTCCGGCTCCACGACCCCAAGGAGAGCGCGTGATCATCATCCCCCCCGCCAAGCATGCGGGGACGGCCGGGAAGACCGGCTCGCAGTTCACTGGCGACGTCTTCCCGTACTTGACGATGCCGTCCACGGATGGCGTCGTGATCAACACCGTCAACTTCACGCCGTGTGCGCGGACGTACTGGCACAGTCACGAGAACGGGCAGATCCTGATCGTCCTGGCCGGCCGCGGTCTCATTCAGGCGGACGGTGGACCGGTGCGAGTCATGCGAGCGGGCGACACCATCTGGGCGCCCCCGGGCGAGCGCCACTGGCACGGCGGGTCACCCGACTCGTTCGTCACGCATACGGCCATCTCGCTCGGCGTCACGGACTGGTCGGAGGCCGTGACCGACGAGGAGTTCAATGCGGTCCCCCGAGACGAGGCGCCCTGATGCCCTCCGACGAGACCCATGCGCAGAGCTTCGAGCAGGGACTTGAAGTCCGTCGAGCGGTCCTTGGAGCCGAGCACGTCAATCGCTCGCTCGCTCAGGTCAGCGAGTTCTCGCGGCCCATCCAGGAGCTCGTCACCGAGTATTGCTGGGGTGTCGTGTGGACCCGCGAGGGGCTCGAACGCAAGACCCGAAGCCTCCTCAACCTGGCGATGCTCACGGCCCTCAACCGACCCCACGAACTCGGTGCCCACGTCCGCGGCGCGATGACGAACGGCGCAACCGTGGGCGAGATCCAAGAGACGCTCCTGCAGACCGCCATCTACGTGGGGGTGCCGGCAGCGCTCGAGTCCTTTCGGATCGCCGAAGCCATCTTCAAGGAGCTTAACGAGGGTGTCTAGCTCCCCCCGCTCGATCGGCTTCGTCGGCCTCGGCAACATGGGCATGCCCATGGCGAGGCGCCTGGCTGAGGCCGGGCACACCGTCGTCGGCTACGACGTCTCCGACGTGGTCCGGCGCCGGGCAGCGGAGGTCGGGGTGAGGGCCGCGTCGGACATCGGGGAGGTCGCCCGAGGCGTCTCCATCCTCATCCTCATGCTGCCCGACTCGAACGTGGTCGCGGAGGTCTTGAACAACCAGCTCCTGCTCGAGGAGCTGGGTCCCGGCACCCTCGTGATCGACATGAGCTCCTCGGAGCCCCTCCGGACGAGGGACCTGGCGTCGCATCTCGACAAGCGCGGCCTCCGGATGATCGATGCACCCGTGTCCGGCGGAGTGTCGGGCGCCGAGAACGGCAAGCTCACGATCATGGTCGGCGGTGAGGCGGCCGACCTCGAGGACGCCCGATCGACCCTCGAGACGTTCGGCCGGGTCGTGTTCGCGGGGCCGATCGGTTCCGGCCATGCGGTCAAGGCCTTGAACAACCTTCTCTCGGCCACTCACCTGTGGATCACCAGCGAGGCCATCCTCGCCGGCGAGCAGTTCGGCATCGAGCCCGGCGTCATGCTCTCGATCTTCAACAGCTCGAGCGGCCGCAGTGGGTCGACGGAGAACAAGTGGCCGAACTTCATCCTGCCCGGCACGTTCAACTCGGGCTTCGGCCTGCGCCTCATGCTGAAGGACATGAAGATCGCCGTCCAACTCGCCGAGCAGGCAGGCGCTCCGAGTGCGCTCGGCGCCGCCGCGGTGGAACTGTGGGGCCAAGCCGCGCACGATCTGCCGCCAACTGCCGACCACACCGAGGTTGCCCGATGGCTCCAGGATCGGCCGACTCGTCATGAGCAGTAGCCGCTCCGCCGGTGGACCGCCGATCGCGGCCCGGGGAGCGCGGAACGTCGGATGTGTAGCCACGACGATGAGCGCAGGTTCCTGATGTCGCCTTCCAGCCCCGTGTCCTTTGCCTGGGCGATCGAGCCCGTCGGCGCCTCCGATACCTCCATCCGACAGCAAACAATCCGCGCGCTGCGTCAAGCCATCCTCAACTTCCAGCTCAAACCCGGCCAGCGGCTCATCGAGCGGGAGCTGATCGAGCGCCTCGGGGTGTCACGCACGACGCTCCGTGAGGCACTCCGGGAACTCGCCGCGGAGGGGCTCGTGACGGTGGTCCCGCAGAAAGGCGCCCGGGTGCGCGCGCCGTCGTTCGAAGAGGCCGCGGACCTCTATGAAGTCCGGGCCGCCCTCGAGTCGATCGTCGTCGCCAGGTTCGTGGAGCGGGCGAGCGATGACGAGGTTCGGGCGCTCCAAGAGACGGTCGCGAACTACAAGAGGGTCGCGGACCGGACAACAGACATCTTGGCCCTCCTCGGTGCCAAGGAGTCGTTCTACGAGGTGCTCATCCGCGGCGCCCGGAGCAACGCGTTGCAGCAGCTCCTGGAGGGGATCAAGGCCCGCGTCCAGGCGCTACGGGCGACCTCGCTCTCCCGACCGGGACGGGCGATGGAGACCGTCGGCGAGCTCCAAGCCATCATGGCGGCGATCGCCTCCCGAGACGCCGCCTTGGCGTCCCGCCTGTGCGCCGAGCACGTGCGGACGGCCTCTCACACCGCCCTCGTGAGCCTGCGAGAGACAGAGGTCACTCCTGTTGAGTGACTCGTGATCGGGTCGTCTCCACCTGCGTGATCTCACGTACTGGACGAACCAAGGAGGGACCATGGCGCTCACCGCCGAGCAGCAGGAGATCAAGGACGAGTTCATCCGGATCCGGGGAAGCTGGGCCGACCATTGGGAGACGATCCTGCAGCTCGACCCCGAGTTCATGCGCGCGTACCTCAACTTCTCCGCCGTCCCGTGGAGGAAGAACCACCTCGACGACAAGACGAAGGAGTTCATGTACATCGCGGTCGACGCCGCGGCGACGCACCTGTACGTCCCCGGTATTCGCCAGCACATCAGGGCGGCCCTGAAGCTCGGGGCGACCGAGCAGGAGATCATGGAGGTCCTCGAGCTGACCTCCACCCTCGGGATCCACGCCATGAACATCGGGGTGCCGATCCTGGTGGAGGTGCTGGTCGAGAAGGGCCTGCGTACAGGACCCGCCGAGCTCACGGCCTACCAAGAAGAGGTGAAGTCCGACTTCACGAAGACCCGCGGCTACTGGCACGAGTTCTGGGACGAGATGCTGGAGCTGGACCCAGAGCTGTTCGCGGCCTACACCGAGTTCTCCTCCGTGCCGTGGCGCTCGGGCACCCTTTCGCCCAAGGTCAAGGAGTTCGTCTACATCGCGTTCGACACGGCAGCGACGCACCTCTACGTGAAGGGCCTCAAGCTCCACATCGAGAATGCCATCGGCTACGGCGCCACCCCGCAGGAGATCCTCGAGGTCATGGAGATCGCCAGCGTGCTCGGCGTTCACGGTGCGGCCACGGCGGCGCCGATCCTCGCCGAGGAGGCCGCGCTGCTCAAGGAGCAGTCCTAGCGCAGCCTTCCGGGTGCGCCTTCCGGGGACGTCACCGGGACGGCCGGCATTCCCGACGCTCGAGGTCTAACCGAGATAGGCGTCGATGAGCGCACGCCCGTCACCGCTCACTTCCTTCGACAGCTTCTCGTCGATGATCCTTCCGTCTGCGAGCACGTAGATCCGATCGCAGACCTGCAGCGCCAGGTCCACGCGCTGCTCGACGAGCAGGAGGGAGCGCCCCCGCTCCCGGAGTGTCATGAGCGCTCCCGCCATGTCCTGGATCGCGAGGGGCGCCAGCCCGAGCGAGGGCTCGTCCAAGAGCATGACCTGCGGATCGTTCATCATCATCCGACCGATCGCCACCATCTGCTGTTCCCCACCGCTGAGCGCAGAGGCAAGTCGCTTGCGGTACCGCTCGACGACGGGGAACAGCTCGAAGACGTCGTCGAGCAGCGCCTGCATCCTGTCGTGGTCGCGACGGTGCCGCATACCGCCGATGCGGAGGTTGTCCTCGACGGTCTGGTTCAAGAACAGGCGGCGACCCTCTGGCACCAACGCGCCGTGGCCCTGAGCGACCCGGTATGCGGGCATGCTGGAGACGTCCACGTCGAGAATTCGGATGGTGCCGCGTCGGTGCTTCACCAGTCCCATGATCGACCGCAGGACAGTGGTCTTCCCCGCACCGTTGGGGCCCAGCAATGCGACAGCCTCGCCGCTGGCAACCTCCAGCGAGACGTCGTGGACGACGTCGAAGCGACCGTACCCTGCGGACAAGGACTGGATCTCGAGGGCCTTCGCCGTGATGTCACTCACTGGCCTAGGTACACCTCGCGCACTCGGTCGTCGCCCCGCACCTCGACGGCGCTGCCCGTCTTGATCAGTTCACCTGCTGCGAGCACGGTCACCTTGTCGCAGACGTCGAAGATAAAGCGCGTCTGGTGCTCGACGACGATGATGGTCACCCCCGAAGCCTTGAGCTCTCGCAGGATCGTCGCGACCTCGTCGACCTCGCCGGCCGACAGTCCCGCGAGTGGCTCGTCGAGGATGAGGATCGATGGATGACTTACGCACGCGGCCGCCAACTGCGTAAGCTGCTGGACCCCGTGGGGAATATCGGCGACGCGCGCTCTCGCCCACGACCGGTCGAGTCCCAGATGGCGCAGGGCCTCGGCGGACGCCACCGCCATCTTGCGCGAGTCGCGACGGGCGCTCGGAATCATCGGCCAGGCGAGTGAGCGAGATCCGATCCTTCGGAACTGGCTGAACAGGCCGATGGAGACGTTGTCCTGAGCGGTGAGCTCTTGCACCATGACCGCTGTCTGGAACGTCCGCATGAGCCCGAGCTCGGCCCGTTGCCATGCACGAAGATGCTCCACGCGCTGGCCCTTCACGGAGATCGTCCCTTCTTGGCACGACAGCTGTCCGGACAACAAGTTGACGAGTGTGCTCTTTCCCGACCCGTTGGGCCCAATCAGGCCGTGAATGGTGGCGGGCGAGACGACGAGATCGACCTTGTGGAGCACTTGCACTTCCCCGGTATAGCTGAACGAGATGCCGCGGGCCTCAAGTGCTGGCACCGTGGACGAAGCCGAGGGAGCCATCTCGACGGGCGAAGGCGGGGGGTCCGTGAGGGTTCGGTCGATCTCGAACGGGCGCGTCTGGGCGGCCGCTGCCCGCTCAGGAGAGCTCTGGAGGTCGACACGGCGATCGGCGAGCAACCGACCTATGCGACGCCCCGCACGCGCCACGACGCCGACAAAGCCTTCCGGGACGAAGACGATCACGAAGACGAAGATGGCGCCGAAGAGGATCTCCTGCCAGAGGGGATTGATGCTGATCACGACCGGAAACAGGCTGACGAAGACCGCGCCGCAGATCGGGCCCAGGCGCGTGTTCATGCCACCGAGGATCACCATCACCAAGATGTTGATCGAGGCGGTCGAATTGAACTGCCCGGGCGTGATGAAGCCGAGGAAGCTGAATGTCCAGCCGGCCAGACCGGCCAACGCGGCGGAAAGGCCGAAGACCAGCACGCGGGTGGCCGCCGTCCTGACACCGGCGGAGGAGGCGAAGGGTTCCGAGTCGCGGATGGCGAGCAGGACCGGGTAGAGCGCGGAGCTTCGGATGCTCCAGATGACCGTGACGGTGACCAGCAAGCAGCCGCTCACCGCCCAGACCAGCGCCGTGCCGAGGTGCGCCAGGGCGTGCGGGAAGCTCGGAAAGGTCGGACTCGGGAGTCCCTGGTAGCCACCCGTGATCGACAAGTTGCTGAGCAGGACGTTGACGATGATCGTGAAGATCAGGGTCGTGATTGCGAAATACAGCCCGCTCACCCGCAGTGAGAGCGCGCCGATCACGATCCCGACCAGACCGACGGCCACCACTACCACCGGAAGGGCCCAGAACACGCTCCACCCGTGGTCGGCCTGCAGAATGGTTGTCCCGTACGCCCCGATCGCGAACAGCCCGGCGTGCCCGAGCGAATAGAGCCCCGTTGCACCCGCGACCAGGTCCAGGCTCAAGGCCAAGATGGCAAAGGACGCCGCCACGAGGAGCAGTCCCTGGTGGTAGCTCGAGCCGTGAGCGAGCTCCAGGGTGCAGAGCACGTACACCGCGAGGGTGGCGAGCCACAGCGCGCGCCGGGCGCCCGCCGCCTTGGGCTGCGCGAGCAGCTCCGCGCTCACAGGGTCGGCCGGGGAGCGGCCCCCGTGCTGCTCCGAACAGCCCTCGAGAGCGAGCGCTTCAGTGCCCCGCCCGACATGAACACCCCGTTCGGCGTCAGGAGCAGCACCGCGATCACGACGACGAACGGGAACCAGTCCGACGCCAAGGGGTTGATGTAGGTACTCGCTATGGTCGAAAGAATGCCAAGGACGAGGCCACCGCCCATCGAGGCGGCGGGTCGTTCGATGCCGCCGATCATCAAGGCGACGAACCCGTAGATCCCGTACGTGTCACCGAGGTATGGATTCGCGAACGAGATCGGACCGACCAGGACGCCAGCGACGCCAGCGAGCAGGCCGCCCAACGCGAATGCCAAGACGGCGTAGCTCGTGACGTTCGCCCCCATCGCCGAGGCGATGTCGGGATCGGCAGAGATCGCCATTCCGAGCTTGCCGAACAGCGTCTTCGTGCGGAAGACCTCGAAGCCCGCCGTCACGGCGATCGCAAGCATGATCGTCGTGATCTGCTGCCAGGTCAGCGCCGAGCCGAGGAACTTGACGTCGTTTCCGTTGAGCAGCTGCGGAAAGGAGAGCGACGAGGTGCCCCAGATCAACGCCGCACCGGACTCCAAGATGATCGCCACGCCAAGCGTGCTGACGAGCCAGGCGAAGCTCAGTCGATCGAAGCGGAGCACGGGACGTACGGCGATGAAGTAGATCAGGACTCCGCCGACGGCGGACGCCAGCAGGCCCACCGGGATCGACGCGAAAGCGGGCCAGTGGAGCGTCGACAGGCCGGCCGTGATCATGATCGCGACCATGAGCAGCTGGCCCGTCGCGAAGTTGATGACCCGCGTGACGTAGAAGACGACCGCAAATCCCATGGCGACGAGGCCGTAGATGGCCCCGGTCGCCAGTCCGGTGAGGAGTACCTGGAGCATCAGGCTCGCTTCGTCGAGGCAGATCCGAAGGAACGAGCTCCGCCGACCACGTAGACGAATGCACTTGACGGCCTCCCCGGACCGGCGAAGGCCGTCAAGTGCATCTGAAGCGACAGAGCAGTCTGATCAGTACGAAGCAGGAACCCAGGACTTCGACGCCGTGTTGTACTTGACCAGCGTCAGCTGAGCGGCGTTGATCGTCACGTGCTGCTGCGTCGTGAAGGTCAGCGATCCGGTCAGGCCCTTGTAGTTGGAGATCTTGTTCAGCTGCTTCTGGATCGACGTGGGAGACGTCGACTTTCCGGCCGTGATTGAGTTCGCCAGCATGAAGACCGCGTCATAGCTCAGCTCGGCGAACGGCGTCGTGGCGATCTTGAACTGCTTCTTGTAGGCCGCGGCGAAGGCCTTCACCGTGGCATTCGGCGAGTACGCCGCGGTGAGCTCCGCCGAGAGAACGCCATTGGCATTGGCCCCGGCGAGTCCGGCAAAGGTGGTGTCCGCCGACGTCTCGTCGTTGCCCAGCACGGTGAAGTGATCACCGAGGCTGTGCGTCTCATTCACGAACGCTGCCTCGTCTTGCGGGGTGAGCCAGACGTCCACGCAGTCGGCGCCGGACTTCTTGATGGAAGCGATCTCGGAGTCGAGCGACGTCGTCGAACCAGACGCCCAGTCTTCCGAGATTGCGTCGTTCAGCTTCAGCGGCTTCTTGTACGACTCCAGGATGCCGGCGAGACCTCCGAGGCCGTAGAAGGTCGGGTCGTGAAGCACGGCGAGCCCGGTGGGGCAGCTCTTCGTTGCGTACTCACCGACCGCTTGTCCCCACGCGTAGGTGTTGAGGCTGTTGCTCCAGGCCCAAGGCGCGGGTGGCTTCGACGGACCGTTGGGGTAGATGGCCGGCCCACCGTCGTCGATCGCGCCGAGGTCGGGCAGGTGCGTCGAGTCAGCCAGGGCAACCGTGGTCGTGGCCGCGTCAGGTGAGCCGAGCATCGCCACCGCACCCTCGCTGACGAACTTCTTGAAGTCGAGCGACGCCGTCGTGGCGCTGGCCCCGTCGTTGCCCCACACGAGCTTGAGCTGGCGGCCCAGAACGCCACCGGAGGCGTTGATCTTCGCCACCGCCATTTCCGTGCCGTTGATCACCGCCACGCCGGTCGAGCCGTAGGCACCGGTCGTGCCGGCGATCGCTCCGATGACGATCGGTTTCGAGGCCGCGCCGGCGGCCGAGAGGCCTACGCCGAGCGTCGACGCCACCATGCCGAGTGACAGCGCAGCTCCTACCGTCAAAGTCTTCTTCAAGGTCCCCCCTTACGGGTCGTGGGTCATCAGTCGGACCGCCCAATGGGGGGATCCGGTGAAGCCGCCAACACGACTAGCTCCTACGTTGCGACTGTCTGACAATCTAGGCCAATCCGCGGACTCGCGTCAACGAGCCCCAAGACTGCGGGCGCTTTCTCCATCGCACCCGCGACACGACGATGGGCTCGCGCTTGTCCGACATTTCGGACGGGCGAAGCGACACCTCGGGCTCGGCCGACGGTGACGCCGCGCGGGCGACGGTCACGGTCCCCAATCGCCTCCCCGAAACCCAGGCGGGTGAAGACCCCTTCGGATCAGGCCCGGCCCGGTCCTCCACACACCCGCCTCCTCTCAGGTGCCCGGCCCCTCCTCGGCCACCACGTCGAGCCCCTTCGGCGCAGCACGACACCGCCTCTGGTCAACTCGCGCAGAACGTGGCGTTTCTCATCCATCCAGATGACCGTTGTGCGTCGACAGTGCAACAATCCTCCACCGCGATGCAGACGTGCGCCCAGGTCACAACCCTTTTCTCGATTGTCATCCGTGCCCGTCATCGAAGAAGCCCTTGAGCGCGGGAAGCCTCGCGGGCTACCGTTCGTGCGGCTCGGCACCGCCGATCAGGCTCCCCATATGAACTCGGCTCGTCCGGTTCGAAGCGAGAGACTCCGGAGGTCCTCGAAATTCCCTATCAACTGCAGGCCAGGGAACCCCTTGCGCCAGCTGGGGTGATGCAGCTTCTGAATTCGTGGAAGCTCCTCGTCCTGCAGCTCTTCACGGCCAGCTTGAGCGCGTGCTGGACGCGCCAACCCGTGGATCCCGTGCCGGCGTTCGCAGCGGTACAGCTTCTATCGGGACCGGTCGTGCCGGCGAGTCAGCCCACTGATCCATCCCCCGCGACAAGCACGCCGTTGCTCACGGCCGGTCTGCTCGCTCGTCGAGCGTTGCTCGCTGGCCGCGGCGTCGATCGAGCTGTCCGCGAACGTGCGCCGAGATCGACGGCCCGAGCGGTCGTCGCCGCACAAGAGCGACACGAAACCCTGGCGCCCAGGCTGATTTAAAAGCCCTGGCAGCAGCGAGGCCAGCGAGCACCCATACGCCGACTGTGCTTCCGTGGCGCGCTTCGCCCTATGGCGGCCGCCAAGTGATTCGTACGCCACTGCGATCCGCGTTCAGCGCGCCCTCACCGCCGCTTCGACGCGCCGCTGTGCGATTTCGTAACTTTTCCGGAGGTGCACCTTGTTCAGGCGAATCATCGCCATCGCCATTGTTACGGTCGCCGTCGCGACCGCCACCGCAGTGACCGCGCTGGGCCAGCACGCGGCCACCCCGTCCACTCGGCATCACAGCAAATCCGGCCGCTCGCGCTCAACTGGTGCGAGCCGCCCCTCCACCACGACCGCCACGGGACTGGCGCCTTCGTCGACGACGACGAGCTCGACCACGACGAGCAATACCGAGGCCGCGACGAGCTCGGATTCAGCGTCGCAGCTCGTGAGGCCTTCCGAGAAGGCCACGCAGATTGGCCTCGTCGCCCTGAAGAATCGCGATCAGGCACTCGCGGTCCTCCACCGCTTCGGCAAACGTGCTCTGTGGGCGTACTCCCCCCGCGAGCACCGGTTCGAATCCACGCTGAACTACGACCCGCCCGGGGGGGCGACCTTGTACACGACGAAAGCGGCCTCCATCGCGGTGCCGAGCGGTCCCGTGCCTCACCGTGGACATCCAGGTCACGCGGGGAGCACAGGACGCACGTCAACCTCGCGGACCAGCCCCTCGACGTCGACCACCACCTCGACCACGGCGGCACCGGCGACGACGACCACGACGGCGCCGGTGGTGAACCAGGCGAATACAGCTGCCGCGTCGAGCGCTCCGACGCCTCTCGGTGTCGGGGGGACGTGGAGGCTCACCTTCGACGACGAGTTCAGCAATGACTCGTCGTTGAACACCGCCGTCTGGACGCCGTACTGGTTCAGTAACGGCTCGACGTCGAACGACACCACGATGGACAGCTCCAACGTGAGCCTGTCGGGGGGCACGCTCAACTTGACGTTGAACGGAACCGGCGGTCTGGTCTCGACCAACCCTTCGGATGGAGTGGCCGGGCACACGGGATACCAGTTCACGTATGGCTTCGTTGAGGCGCGGATCTACCTGCCGCCCTCTGGTTCGGCGGTCGCGAACTGGCCGGCCTTCTGGACCGTCGGACAGAACTGGCCAACCGATGGCGAGCTGGACGTGATGGAGGGTCTCAGCGGCCAGGCTTGCTTCCACTTCCACGATTCGAGCGGAGGACCGGGCACGTGCGCCAGCGGCAACTTCACCGGCTGGCACACCTACGGAGCCGACTGGGAACCGGGTTCGGTGACCTGCTACTACGACGGACAGGAGATAGGGAGCGTCACCACCGGCATAACGAGTGAGCCGATGTACCTAATCCTCGAAAACTCGGGAGGATCAGACGGCGGCCCGACCGTCCAGCCGTCGGTGATGAAGGTCCAGTACGTCAGGGTCTGGCAACACTGAACGACAGCCCGTCAAAGCCCCGGTCCGGACGGATCGCCGGACCGGGCTTTGACGCTGTCCGCTGCTAGGTGCGCGGCCAACCGATCGCTTACGCTGGCGCTACGCAAACTGACCCGCATTGACCTCAGTCGACACATGAGCGAGCTCGCCAGCACGGACCTTGCCGTCGTTCTGCGCCCGAGATGAGCGCACCAGGCCGGGATCGCCGGAAGGATGTCGGCCTCGCCATCGGACTCGGCTGGCAGGTCGCTGTGCTCGCGAGGGTCCTCGCGGACGACCAAGGGCTCCGAGCGGCATCCGCGGGCGTCACTGCGCTCGCTGCCCGCACCGTGAGGTTTCGGGCAGCCGAGCTTGAGCGCAGCGGGGCTCTCGCCACGCTCGACGGCACCGATGGGCTTCTACGAGCCACACCCGAGCTCACGAACGAGCAGCTGGTGGAGTTCCACGCCCGGCTCCTGGAGGCGTTCGGAGAGGCCAGGGCCGAGCTGAGAGCCGGCTACGAGCTCGGGCGGGCGCTTGGCGGACTCGAGGCAACGACGCACGGACGCGCCGCTGCGTTTCCGGCTTCGCTCCGTCGCCTCCTTGACCCGACCAGAGTTGTCGCGGTCGCTCGCGACTTGGCCAGCATCGAGACGGCGGTTGGCCCGGCAGCGAGTCGAGCGATCTTCCGCGGTCTCGAGCTGTGGTGCGATTTCGTTGCTCGAGCGGACGATCCGCTGGTCAACGCGGCGCGCGAGGCATTTCGAGGTCAGCTCCGCGCATGGCGAGCCCTACTGCTTCACCAGGCGGTGACGCGGCCGCTCAGCGACGACTCGATCCGACCTGTCGGGCAGGAGGAACGCGCGCTCGAACCGAAGGCCGGGCTACGCGAGGCGCTCGATCTGGTGTCGCTCCGCGCGTCGTTCCCCGCCGTCGGACGCCCGGATCTCGACGAGGTCGAAGCCGAGGCGCTCTTCACGGCACTCACAACGCCGCCGCCAACCCTCGCGAATGCGCCGGCGACGCGTATCGTGCCGGCGGCCGAGGCGGCGGAGCCTCCACCCCGGCGGTCCCGTGCTCGTCGGCTGCGGCGGGCCGCGGTCGAGGTGGGCGTCGTACTGCTCGCCGCAGCTGCGACCACCCTCATCTTGCGCTCGTTCGCGCTGGAGACCTTCTACGTCCCCACCGGGTCGATGTCGCCCACAATCGCTCCAGGCGACCGGATTCTCGTCAACAAGCTCTCCAGCGTGCGCAGCGACCTCCACCGCGGCGACATCATCGTCTTCAAGCGAGTCGCCGCCGACACCGCCCCGCCGGCGACGCCGGATCTCGTGAAGAGGATCATTGGACTACCGGGAGATACGGTCCAAGCGGACGGCTCCCGCATTCTCATCGACGGCAAGCCGCTCGCAGAACCCTGGCTCCCACGACTCACCGGGGAGTGCCGTGAATCGGCCTATCAGATACCCCGCACGGTCGTGCCGCCCGGTGACTACTTCGTCATGGGCGATTGTCGTGGCGATTCGTACGACAGCAGGGAGTGGGGCACGGTCCCGCGTTCGAACGTGATCGGAAGGGTGTTGCTCGTCATCTGGCAAGACGGCCATCCCTGGTTGCGCGGCGTGTAGGACAACCGGCGCTTCAGGCAGAGCCCGACGTCCAGGTGCCAAAGGCCCCGAGGAGCTGACTGCGCGCAGAGCCGGAGAGTTGCTGCTCTTCGAGCCCGCCGACGAGGCGCGCGGTTTCGCGCATCTGCTCGACACAGGTGACACGGCCGGGGCACATCGCGAGATGCTCCTAGTG